>ERZ1035051.105-NODE-105-length-35373-cov-10.552296_pt1 | contig 35373 bp, 25 predicted proteins | sample MGYA00520586_ERZ1035051 | MGnify/ENA primary metagenome ERZ1035051 (study PRJEB33766, sample SAMN09781692) | gut metagenome | biome: gut microbiome | host: Homo sapiens | place: Madagascar | study: EMG produced TPA metagenomics assembly of the PRJNA485056 data...
GTACTTAATAATGAAATGACTAATCCATAAATCAAGATCAAAAGCAATAAAGCAAAAACAAAATCCAATTTAATAACAAATGCAGGGTAATAGAAGAATAGTCCGTCCATTGAATAGTCAAAAATTGTAACGGCAAATAAGACAACCATATATTGAATTAAACTCAAAGCTAAGCAAAAAGCACATGACAATAATATGATTCCATTTTTAGAGCATCCCAAAGCTTTCAATATTCCGATGATATGTTCTGTATTTTTAATGACAGAATGGAATAACAATATAGAAAGCAATAAAATCAAAGCCAACAATGAATAACAAATATGCATTAATACTTCTTTTTGAAATGAAATATCATAAAGATAATTTACTTCATTGCTAAATCCAGACATGGGGCAAAAAATATTAGCTACATATACAACACCTTTTTCTTTATTCTTGAATGAATTCAAGAAATTCATATCATCTATTAAATTTCCTTTCAATTCATATAATGCTTTCGATGAAATGTTCTCACCTTTAGAATATGTAGGAGATACAAACACATAATTAGACAAAAACTCTCCTGAAAGATAAGAAGTATCATGTTTATCAAATTCTATTTTTTCATCGATAAATTTAGGATGCTCACTCAAAAAGTTATCCAAAGAATTATCTAACACCGTATAAATTCCAACTATCTTGCATCCATTGTAATTAAGACCAATCAAATCATCAGGACACTTGAAATTCGTCTCTTCATATATACGAGACTTCGAATCATAAAACTGATGACTGTTCATTATTATCTTTGCAGTTAAATCTGTAATTGCTACTTCATTATCATTTATTGGATATCTACATTCAGTCTCCGGCTTAAGTTGATCATATCTTTGTAAGTATTTAAAATCACTATCTATTTTAATGGCATTATAATTAGTCACCACTCGGCTATAGCTTTTTCCTTTTTCATTTACATACTCTATTAAAGCTTGATTTGAAAACTTACAAATAGACCATTTCTTGATATCTGATTTTTTAAAATCATCATCCGATAAATCATATTTAATACCATAATTATCTATATATTTATAGACTTCTAAAAAAGCAGTCTTATTTCCACTTCTATATTGTGTTCTTAATAAAGCTTCACTTTGTGGAGTTGTTAATAATTGATAGCATAATGAAAGACAAAACAATGCGACTATATTTAGTATCAAAGTGCTTATCAATCTTTTTTTCTTTTTCCAAATAGACCTAAACACAAGTTTGATTGTATTTTTAAAGCTGAGCTTCCCACCTTTTCTATTTTTAGATTCAGCACATTTAGAATCACTTATATTGACGATCTCATCATTTACGATTTCACCTTTGTTCAATTCGATAATTCTATCAGCATAGCTAGAAAAAACCTTTGTATTATGAGACGATAAAATCACAAGACAATTCTTTGATACTTCTTTTAAAATCTCACCTATTTGAATCGAATTATCCTTGTCTAATGCTGAAGTAGGTTCATCCAATATCAAAAGGGATGGATTTTTTAAAAGAGCTCTGGCTATTGCGACTCTCTGTCTTTGTCCTCCAGACAATTCCTTAGGGAATCTACTCAAGAAATCACTCAATTCAATCTTAGTGTCTGGAAGATTTACTTCCTTTAAAACTTCTATGACTCTATCTTTATTAGGCTTCTCTCTGATTAAATCAAATGTAATTTCTAAATTTTCTAAGATAGTAAAATTGTCGACTAGATTTAAGTCCTGAAAGACAAAACTCAAGAAGCTATTTCTATATGAATCCAAATCTTTCCTTTCTATTTTCTTGTTATTGACATATAGATCTCCGCTTGTTTGATAATCTAATCCTCCAAGTATATTTAATAAAGTAGTTTTACCAGATCCACTTTTTCCAGATAGAAGAACTAGTCCTGTGTCAGGAAGTTCAAAATTCAAGCCTTTTAAGGCTTCAAATCTTCTTCTTTTATCGCTATATACTTTTACTAAGTCTTGTACTTTTATCATTTTTATCGATTAATCTATTTCACGATACATTCTTATATTCCACTCTTACTATTTTTATTATAACATAACAAAATAAGTCAAACTTATAATCATTATTATTCAGTCTTCACTATCTATAACATTGACTGGTTTCTTAGTAATAGCCTTTGTTATTCCTATTATTGATGGAATCAATCCCTCTGTAATAGTAAATAATAGTAAAACTAAAACATAATCATATTTAATCAAAAATAGTGGAACATAAAAATAAAAGATATTAATACACACATCAAATATTCCCATTCCAACTAAAACAATGATAAATTCAATAAAGCTAATCACAAAGCATAAAATCAAAGCAATACTGAACAAAGCAGTTTTAGAGCATCCCAAAGACTTTAGGATTCCTAAATTATGATCTAAATCTTTTATAGCTGAATAAAGTAATGACCAGGTTATAAAGACACTAATTATAAATAAGAGTAAATAAGCCATCCATTCCAATCCATAATAAGAAACAATAGTTTCAATTTTAACTTCCTTATTCTTTACTTTAAATGACATGGATGTTTTCAATACAACATTAGGATTATTAATTAGACTTTCTTTTTTAATATCTTCTAATAAACTCATGTCATCTCTTATGTCTCCTTTTATTTCATACAAGAAATCTACATAGCCTGAAATATTAGAATCTATTATTTCTTCACAATCTTTCGAGACATACACATAGCCAGATAGAAACTCTCCATTCAAAAAAGATTTGTCCTTTTCACTAAGGTTTTGATCTTGACCATCTACCTTAAGAAGAGAGTGATTCTTTAAAAATCCATCCAGTTCATGATTGGTTGCGGAGAAAATTCCGACAATCTTCTTTCCTTGATATTCTTTTCCAATCAAATCATCGACTGACTTTAAATCATTCTTATGGAAATCATCGTACGAATCTAGTCTATACTCAGTACTATGAAATAAGATCTCAGCGCTTATATCAGATATAGCACACTCGTCTTTATAGATAGGAAACCTACATTCAGTCTCGGGGTTTAATTCACTATATCTTTCCAAATATGGAAAATTGCTATCGATCTTAATAGCACCTTCGTTACTAGCTATGTAAGAAAAACATGAGTCTACATTTGTATCGTGGCAATAATTATAGAAATTAGAATAACCACAATCACAAATATCCCATTTCCTAACATTGTGCCTTCTAAACACGTCGTTGAGATATAGCTTTGAAGCCTCAGGAGAATACACTCCTGTATCCGTAGTCAAGAAAGCAGTCTTAGTTCCGCTGGAATACAATGCCCTGAGCAGTCCCTCGTTGACCGGCGTCATGCATTGATAGTAAATAGAGAAAAGAAACAAGGTGACAATTTGCAGTACCAAAGATACAAACAGCCTAACCTTCTTTTTCCACAAGGACCTGAACACCAGCTTCATGGTGTTCGAAAAGCCAAGACGTCCTTTTTTCTTGCTATCGAATTGCTTCTTATTGTTTTCTTCAATCTTATTTATTGTTTTATCAGATATGACATCCCCATCCTCAATCTCTATGATCCTGTCTGCTAAGGAAGACAGCACATCCAGATTGTGCGAAGAGACTATCACCAGACAGTCCTTTGATATGTCCTTAAGCATCTCACCTATATGCTTTGAGTTCTCCTCATCCAAGGCGGCGGTAGGCTCATCCAAAATCAATACTGAAGGATTCTTCAGAAGCGCTCTGGCGATGGATACCCTCTGCTTCTGACCGCCGGATAATTCCTTAGGGTGTCTGGACAGGAAGTCATCCATTGATATCTCCGTGTCAGGAAGATTGACCTTCTTCAGCGTCTCTATTATTAAATTCTTGTCATACTTCCTTCTGGTTAAGTCGAAACTGACTTCCAGGTTTTCCAATACGGTGAGCTCTTCTATCAGATTCAAATACTGAAACACGAAAGACGAATAATTGCTCCTGTACGAATCCAAATCTTTTTCCTCAATTCTTTTATCGTCGACATAAATGTCACCATTTGTCTGATAATCCAATCCTCCCAATATGTTCAAGAGCGTGGTCTTTCCAGACCCGCTTTTTCCACATATCAAAACCAGCCCCTTGTCAGGTAGTTCCAAATTCACATTGTTTAAAGCTTTCTGGAAACTTTTATTCTTTAAATAATATACTTTTTCAAGATTAACAATTTTTATCATATTGAGAAATAGTTATAATGGAGATTCATTGTCTTACTATCTTTATTGAGATTATCAGCATAAGAAACATATCTAATAGAATTTATCTTATATGACACAGCTACACTTGTTGCAAACCAATTAGATCCTATTTCAATCACACAGCTAGATCCTTTATTCAATTTTATTGTTTTGATATCTTTGAGGTTCTTCCATTCTTCCGCATCTCCATAATTACACATCTTAGAATTATATTCGACTGTTATATTTTGATTCAAAGGATTTGTTACTTTTAAGGACCAAGTAAATCCATCTTTCTTAATAATTCTCAATCCCAAATAACTATCAGGCAACGAGCTATCGAAAAGAGTATTTAAAAAAGAAAAGATAAAATCATTTATTATTGTTCCTGCATTATAGTCTTCATATCCAGAAGTATGGATACCACAGACGAAATGATTTGCCATTGAAGTTGATACAAAATAAGGACTTCCGCTTTGACCTTTATAAGAATCTAAATCAGTAATATATTTATATTCAGTTTTATTCTTCATATTACCGATAGAACACCACATAGTTTTCGGTTTATCACCAGGATATCCGTAAGATTCAATCGTTGCACCTTCCTTATAGAAATTAGCTATTCTTCCATTCCAACCTAATTCATAACCAATGTTTCTATCCAATTGAATGGCAGACCAGTCATAGTCAAAGCTCGTAGATTCGTAATATTTTTTTTGAATATAAGCAACATTAGCTTTTGCATACCACTCATACGAAGAGCCTTTATCTACATCTTTGAATCCATCCGCACCAAAATAAAATTCTATTTTATCTGGAAACCAAGGATCAAAAATTCCATTATCTAAATCTTTTGTTTTAGAGACATCAGTGTATACACAATGACCAGCAGAAAGCACAATATTAGGTCCCACCAAAAAACCAGTGCCCTTATACGTAAGAGTTACCTTTTTACCTGTTTTTTTGTTTAGAACATTATTATAAGTCATCACCATTAAAGCTATCGTCCTACAAGGATATTCTTTTGCTTCAGTATAAACGTAATTTCTATCATCATTTCCTAAGATAGTGCAATTAGATACTTTTTGATTATTATCTATTGAAGGTTTGTGCCCATCAACATAATAAGATTTTTCATCTATCCAATGTACATTTTCTGTTTTTTCCAATAAAGAAGTTGAAATCATTTTTTCTTCTTTAAATAAATCACTATTGAAGAAATTAATATGCTTTGTCGTAAAATCAAAACTAGCCATATCCGGTTCATTACTAATATTATTAGATTTTATTTGTCTTTTGGTTAAAAGATTCACATCTTTTTTAAAGTAGATTTCATCACGTTCATAATTAGCATTAAACCCTATCATCAGTAAAGATAGAAACAAGATAATTATTTTCTTAAGCCTCTTAAACATAATTTAATTCCTTCTTTCATTCATATCTTATCACATTATTATGTCTTAAATAATAATTACAAAGCGGAAATGTATAGATCATAAATATCCTGTCAACCAATAAGATGTTAAATAACATAAAAACTGAGCCTTTCGGCTCAGTAATTCAAATAATTTGATGTCTATTTTCGACTCAGTTTTAGAACATAATAAGCAATATAAAGGACAAGTGCTAAGACTGTGAGACCCACCAAAGTATAAGTGATTGATAACAATGTCACTTTCCACCAAGGTGATTTAACTGAGACTTGATCACCGGCTTTATATCCGTTCATAGCATAAGAATAATTACAAATCACATATAAGATTCTATGAGCTGATTCCCTAACATTATTAGCAAAGGCAGCTGATGATTTAAAGCTATCTAATTTATCAGATCCACCCGAGCCTAAGAACAAATTAGTGCCGTTCATAAATCCATCTTGATAAGTCATGTAATAAGCACCATTAGAGCTTGCCATATCAGTAATCACATATCCATCAAAACCCCATTCATCTCTCAATAGAGTTTTTTGAAGATTAGAATCAGCACCTGCCCAAATAGATCCTACTCTATTGAATCCGGACATTACTGCATGACTATTTCCTTCATCGATAGCTAACGAATACTCAAATGGCTTCAATAAGATTTCTCTAGCTTCCTGCTCATTTAAGAACATTGAAATTCCATTTCTAGAACTTTCTTCTTCATTGAAAGCCAAATGCTTTATATGTGTTATAACACCTTTGTTTTGAAGTCCTTTGATTTCAGCAACTGACATCAATCCTGATAAAACTGGATCCTCACTGAAGTATTCATGATTTCTTCCTCCAAAAGGAGTTCTATGAATATTTACACCACCTGCATATATTCCAGTAATACTAGAATTGATGCAATCTTCACCAAAGGCATCACCTAATTTTTGAATAAGTTCCGTATTGAATGTGCTAGCCCAAATTCCTTCACTTGGAAAAGAAGTAGATGTTTTAGTCGAAGCTAATCCAGTAGGGCCATCATCTTCAGCGGTTGCAGGTTTAGATATACTAGTCAAAGCAGGTGTAGAAAACTGACCAGAAGTAATTAGCAAACTTTGATCCCCATAAGACATTTGATCTAATAATTGATCATACTTTTCATCATCATAAGCTATAGGGTTTTCTTCAGTCGATTTCAATTCAGCAAGTGTAAGACCATTGTCTTGATTGTATTTGGGCATCTCTTCACCGTTTTCTACAATAGTTTTGTTGCTAGATAAATCTGCCTTGATTCCATCGTTTAACGTTATGGTAGCTGCAGCTGTAGGATATGTTCCAGACCAATCGTTTCTTGAAACATAAGTGACTGAATTATCACCTCTATTCGAATACTTGTTGATGTCAGCTTCATCGAATAAATTTGTGATTTTATTTTTCGCATGAGAAGAAACTGAATAAGTAGTAGCGTCAAATGTTCCTTGCTTATAAGTAAAGACAAATTCGCTATTTCCATCGTCATCCATCTTATTAGATGTATTTGCTACTGTTTTACCTTCATAGGATAATAAATTGTTGACTGCATCATGACTATCTTTGCCGACAATCAAATGATAATCACCATCATCGAGAATATATGTTTTAGCTTTATTGGAATCATAAGACTTAAAATCTTCTTTCTCGATGATGATATTTAATGTCTCTTCCTCATTTGGATTTAATTCTTTTGTCTTAGCAAATCCAACTAATTCAACACTACTTTTTTCAACTAAGTTATCTTTATCGTAGTCAGTATAAGGCTTATTCAAATAAACTTGAACAGTTTCTTTTCCTTTTACTGATCCTGTGTTTTTTACTTTTACAGATACATCGAAACTCTTTCCATCGTCCGAGGTAGTTACAGTCATATCAGAATATGTGAAATCAGCATAAGATAGACCCGTTCCAAAAGGATAGGCGACTGCAGATGAATAATCGAAATCACCTACATTCTCTCTTCCAATCACATAATCGTAATATCTAGTCTCGTAATATCTATACCCAACATAGATTCCTTCTACATTGACACCATAATGGCTTTGAGTGTCATTCAAGCCATCAGCGTTAGCGTAAGCTTGAGAGAAAGTTTGACCAGGATTCTTAATCCAACTAGCCATGGCAGGAGAAGAAAAATTGTCGTAAAGAAGAGTATCTGACATTCTTCCACTAGGATTGATTGTACCTGTCAATGCTTCACTAACAGCATCGATTCCATTTGTTCCAACATTTCCAACCCAAAGCATAGCATCAACTTCGATTCCTTCATTCTTCAAAAAATCGACTTGAATCATTTGAGATGAATTCAGTAGAACTATAATTTTCTTAACTTTTCCAGCTTTTTTCAAAGTGGTCATCTCTTTAAGCATCTCGATTTCTTGCTCGCTCAAAGACAAATAACTTCCATCTACAGTATCTGCATTCTTTGTGTTGATATCTTTTCCTTCACCTGAATCTCTAGATATAGTAAAGATGACGTTTGAATATTCATCGATAGTATTCAATACATCTTGAGAATAATCAGAAAGTCCAGCTTCTTTAACTTTGTAATTAGCACCTTTTGTTGTTCTTTTAAACTTCGATAAATCATTCTTAACATAGTCCCACAAGCTATTATTAACTTCCAATCCAGCATCTGTTAAAGAAGTTTTTAAATCTTTATAACTTGTTGTATCAGCTTTTGATGATCCACTAGTTGCATAATTGAAATTGACTGATCCGTTGAATAATAAACTAACTTTAGAACCGCTAGTCAAAGGAAGAGCGTTATTGTCATTCTTCAATAACACCAAACCTTCTCCTTCAACTTCTTTACCTGTTTTAGACAAATAATTCTTCAATTCATTTTCATCAGTATAATCTTTTTTGAAATAAACAGAATCTTCATCACCATCTGATTTGATATCATTTTTGATTCCTAAAGATTTATTTATTTGGCTTTCATTTTTTATTGCTACATCAGTCAAAGCTGAAAACACACAAAGAAATGAAGCACAAGCTAACAGTGATCTTTCTATGATTTTCTTTTTTAATATATTCTTCATTGATTTTCAGCCTCCTTGATTTCGACTTTGACATCTTCCTTTTCTCTCTTTTCAAAGAAGAAAGTGAAGATTGGCGATATAAAGCTCAATGCTGAGAACAAACAAATCATTACGAATGTAGAACTGATTCCTGTTGTATCTATTCCAACAAAAATATTGGCTATATATGTATCTTGAGAAACTAAATATTCCAAGAATCCATATAAAAACATTAAGAATGGTAAATACAAAGTTATTCTTAACTTAGGTAATATCAAAGATACCACAATGAAAGCAAGTCCAAGGGATAAGCCCAGTATTACATTCAAACTCAAATTAGGATTGAATTCAGTAGTTCCATTAGTCGTATAAAGAATCAAAGCTATCAATCCAAAGACAAAACTCAGTCCATTGAAGATGAATAGGAACATATGCTCCTTTAAATACTTCAAAATCATAGATTCCTCCTGCAATTATTGAATATTTCCTTTATATTCAGTCATCGTCAAATTAGCATCAGTAGTGATGTAAATGCAATCGATCATAGGAGCAGTAGCACCCATAGATCCTGCTCCAACTTGAGGAGATTGATCGTTATTGACAGTCAATTTGATTGAATTCTCGCCTTTCTTCAAATTGATAGTATTAATGTAGTGATTTGTGAATGGACGTTTTTCTTCACTAGCCATATCAGTGACGACACCGCTAAATGTGATGTCCTCATAACTGATTTCTTTATCGTTTACAGAAACAACAAAGTCATCACTAGTAATACTGATGTTGAAATACTCAGCAGATAATCTCAACTGCAATGAAGCACCAGTTACATCAGCATCTGAATTAATTTTGAATTCAAGATAAGCTCCATTGTAGTAAAGGTTAGTAACATAGTATCCGTTAGAAGCTTGAGCTTTTACCTTGTCACTATCTTTTCCGATAAGCATCTTTCCAACTACGTTATTTGAATATCCAACACCTAATTTATTTCCTTGTGCATCACAAGTTTCATCAGTATCAGGATCAAGACCAGTCAATTGAGTATACTCAGCTTCGAATGTGTAGCTCTTCTTCCAAGATGCATATAGTGAGACATTAGAATCCTGACGTTTCATAAATGAGAATTCTTGTGTGCATGCGGCATCGCTGTACCAACCAGAGAACAAGTATCCATCTCTTGATGGATCTTCAGGTTTAGTTACTCTGTTATTCTTTTCAAAGTAAGATGTTTCATAGATTTCAGAAGGAGCTCCTTCATAGTTATAATAAAAAGTTGCTACTAATGAATTTGCACTATCAACCCAGCCTGCATAAACAGTTTTCGATTCAGTTATTGAAGTATCAAAATCGAATTGGGAAGTCTCGTTTGCATCAACATACCATCCCGTAAAATAGAATCCATCCCTCGATGGGTCTTCAGGTCTAGTAACTTTTCCGTTCGATTCAACTTCTTGAGTGAAATTAGTACTTCCATCATAATTCAAATCAAAAGTAACAGTATATTTTTGTACTTCTGAAGGAATATTACTATTGGAACCGTCATTTTTGGATGATGCACTAGAGTTATTGCTAGAACATCCTCCAACACTCATCAAAGATATAACAGCCATTAAAGGAACAAACAATTTATTTATTTTCATATTTATAAACCTCTTTAAATAACAAGAAATATTGAACCCTTTTCGGGTTCAATATTTTCTTAACAAGTCGACTTTCGATTAATGCTTCTTAAGGAAGAAGAACAAACCAATGCTTACACAAGCAGCGACTAATCCAACACTACCGATAGCTAATCCAGAAATAGCTAAAGCATCATTACTCTTCGTTTCAACTTTAATATCTGTATCAGTCTTTGGAGTATCATCAGCTTTCTTGATTTCTTTCCAACCAGCGTAGTAAGTTACATTTCCAGTAACCTTGCCAGACAAGTCAGCTGCATTGGTCAAGTTAGCATCAGTGTACCAACCAGTGAAGACATATCCAGTCTTAGTAGGATTATTGAATGCGGCTATGGTTCCATCCTTTTCAACTATTTGGCTGGAAACTGCAGTTCCACCATTGGTGTTGAAATTAACGGTGTATGTTGTAGCCAAGGGCTTCTCACCTTCTGCAATAGTCATCGAGACGGGGTAAGAAGCAATAGTTGTCGTATCTCTTCCGCCACCGAAAGGACCAAATCCACCAGAGCCTTTCTTTACAGCTGTGACCTTTACAACGAAGTTGAAGGTTCCACTTTCAGTAGGAGTTCCACTGATGGTTCCATCATCGGCAATAGCAATTCCGTTAGGAAGATCACCAGACTCGAGTGAATATGTCACAGTATCATACTTTCCACCGGCAGTAGTGAAGGTAGAAGAATTGATCTTGGTCATGAACTCTTGTCCAACCTTCATGGAATTGACATCATCACCATCAGCATCAAGACTAAATGTAGAATTGACATTGATCTTAAAATCAGCAGTCTTCTTGACATATCCATCGATCAAAGCTTGAACAGTGAAATTGAATTCACCATCTTCACTTGCAGTACCTGTGATTTCTCCGGTGTTGGAATTGAGTGTCAATCCGGCAGGTAGTTTTCCTCTGGTGATTGAATAAGTAGCATAACTACCATCAGTCAACTTCTTATCATCTACAGCAACGCTCAAACCTGAAGCTTTCTCATATTGATTAGCACTCAAAGTTGTACCTTCATAAACTAAGGTAGTGTATCCGTTTTGCATACCAGTGGTATCTGTTCTGTTCCAAAGGACACGCATAGCAGCCATACGAGTGTAGTAATACTGGTTAGGTGATTCTTCCAAAGCACCATTCTCGCCAGTCTTTACATCGACTCCACCTTTACCATTACGATAAGAGGTGTTCCATACTCCAGAAGGTGTTTCGTACCAGGGGGGTGTACGAAGCTCGAGTTCACATCCAGCTCTATTCATCATATCGGGAGATGTAATATCGATCCATCCGATGTATCCATCTGTATCCAAGGCACCTCTCCAACCCCATTCTTCTTTATAAATTCCAGTCAAGAGGTTGTAGTTGTTGGTGTTAGGAATTCCAGATACATGACCATATCCGACCATACCAGCTTTAGAATTACCTTCCTGGAAAGCAATTTGGAATGACTTCAAATCATTCTCGCGCATTGTCTGTTCGTCGATCCATTCATAAGTTTCACCACGATGAGTTTCCTGATCATTGAAAGCAATGTGTTTGGAATAAGCGACAACACCTCTAGATTGTGCACCTTGAATTGCGTAAGAACCAATAGTTCCACAAACGAAGGCATCTTGTGAATAATACTCAAAGTTTCTTCCAGAGAATGGTGAACGATGATAGTTGAATGCAGGTCCGTACCATCCTGTATCACCTTCAAACATACACATATCGCCCATGATTTGGCCTTGCTTATAGATGAGTTCTACATTGAAGGTTCCAGCGAGCAAAGGTGAGTCTCCCCATTGGAATATGTTGTTCAAGTTAGTAGGTCCATCTGCTTCAAAGTCTTCAACTTTTCCAACATTGTCGAGAGCAGTTGTCCCGTAACCACCATACTCGACTACTGATGCAATTTGATTCCAAGTCAATTGATTCATGAACTCAGTCCAAGCTTGCTTTCCAGTCTTTCCTTGGAGCTTACCAGAAGCGATTACTTCATCGCTTTCATAATCGATTCCAACCATATCGCTGAATTGAATATCGGCCTTGGTTGTTGAATCAGTGGATTGAGTCCAGTCTAAAGGAATGTTCTCATTAGTAATGTACCATGGATCAGATTCCTTATCCTTGCATCCGGAATCATTAGCCCAACCCAACCAATAGGTTGTATTGGAGTACCACTCCTTCTTGAAAGTTCTATCAGCAGCAGTAGGAGCCTTAGGGAATGTGCCTTCAAAATCTTTTCTGGACATGACAGTTTGTTCAGAGGCACCATCAGCCATGATTTCTTTAGTTCTCTTTGAGTTGAAGTAATACTTATGCTCAGTTGCATTAGCATCAAATTCTTCTTGATAAGTGAACTTGTCACTAACTTCTTTCAAAGAATAATCATCAGCAGTCATATGAGCATCTTCAGTTAATTTGAATGAAAGCTGATCATATGCGTCTACAGTAGAACTTAAATCAGTAGAACGATCGAAATGAGAGGAATCCATGACTCTCAAAATATAGTCACCTTTTTCAAGAGTATATCCACCATGTAAATTAGATCCATCTTCACCTACGAATGAATAATCAGTGTCCCAACTTGCCATATCTTGAGTGTTGAACTCAATTGTGACAATCTCAGATTCACCAGGTTGAAGCATTCCGGTCTTCGCAAATCCAACAATTGTGTGTTCAGCCTTCTCAATCTTTCCAGTATATGGTGAATGAGCGTAGAGTTGAACAGACTGTTTCCCTGCGACAGTTCCTGTGTTTTTGACTTCAACTTTAACTGTCATCTTATCGATGTTTGCTTTCTTACCAGCAGAATTTGCCAAGTCAGAAGCATCAATTGTATCACCATTGTTGACCTTGTTTCCTTGAGAAGTCTCAACGGAAACAATGTTCATCGAGAATGATGTGTAACTCAATCCGAATCCATAAGGATATACGACATTGTTTTTGTACCACTCTTCACCTTGAGATGCATTTTGATCATACATATCAGCATACCTAGTCTCGTAGTACTTGTATCCAGTATAGATTCCTTCTTCATAATCTATCGAATACATAGTGTAGCTGAGATCAGAACCATTATATGATTTAGCGCCATCCATCTTGGTGTTATATGGGTAGTTATCAGGATCATCATCACTCTCACTAGCAGTCATCATTCCGCCGGGGAATCCACCGGGGAATCCACCGCTTCCGCCACCACTTTGGACTTTTCTCTTCTCAGGGTCGAGCATAGTTGAACTGGCATTGACCTGAGAGTTATCACCAAAGTTGTACCATACAGGATCTGCTGTATGATCTACATCCCATTCATCTTGAAGTCTTCCTGAAGGGTTGACTGTTCCATTGATAATCTCGCCCAAAGCAAATATTCCATTCTTACCAGGACGAGATACATCGACGATTGCATTAATCGCATCATCGTTTTGAAGACCTGCGACTTCCATAGGATTGGAAGTATTCAACACTACTACGATTTTCTTATAATGAGCTTTGACCAACTTTACCAAAGCTTCTTCACTATCGGTGAGCATCAATGAATGCTTGTAACGTTTAGTTACAGTTTCACCATTCTCGACCACAGTCTTCTCTTGAAGAGCTTTATGAGTATCAGTTTCACGATCTACAGTCTCAGATGTGACTGTTGATTGATCGCTTCCTTCACCTCCAGCACGACTCAATACGATGAAGGCAGCATCGTTGTAAATATCCAACGAATTCATGACTTTACCATTGAATTCTGTTATTTCTTCACCGATTGCTGAGGAATCAGCATCATAGACAGATTTCAATGTCGGATTGACTTTGAATCCAGCTTTAGTCAATGAATCAGCGACACTTTCAGTAGTGACGCTAGCACCCATATCGAAAGCACCACCAGTTGAGCTTCCACCGACCAAAGAATCATTTCTAACGCCAAAAACGGATACTCTTTCGTTTCCGGCCAAAGGCAACGTACCGTCATTCTTCAAAAGTACTGTACCTTCCTCAGCAATTTCCTTGTTGAGTTCAGCTGCAGCCACAAGACATTCATCCACGGAGTTGTAGTCGTTGTAGTACTTACCCGGGGTATGTACTACATTAGCTCCCAACGCCAACATGGAAAGAACCAATAAACTTTTTAGCATGTTCGCTCCTTTTCTATTTAACGCCTGACGACGTTGAGATTGTAATTTTCTTAGAAAGGGGTTACAGCTAAAATTTTATCAATGGTCTAAATAATTTTGATGAAAGGAAAAAGCTGGTCGACGAATGGTCGACAAGCTTCGCCAAACGGCATTAAGTTTCAATTAAACTACGATGGAAGAGCTCTTAGTATTCAGCAATTTCAGATATTCTTCTCTTACTTCCTGTAGCTTTCTTCTAGCGATAGGTAGCTTATCACCGTTATCCATTATCACTTCTTTATTACCTATCATTTGAATATGCTCATAATTGACTAAATATCTCTTATGAATCCGGATAAACCCAAACTTCTTGATATTGTCATCCAAATAGTTCATCGATGATGACAAAGTCAGAGATTCTTTAACTCCTTTTTGATAGACATTTTGATAATCACCATACGCCTCTATATAAAGGATACTATGAAATTGAAGATGTATTATCGAGCCTTTAGTGACAATATCTATAGATCCTTCTTCATCTCTGCTTTTTAACTTATTAGAATATCTACCTACAATTTCATTTAAGTCTCTTGAAAATGCACTCTTTCTAACAAATCCAAATGGATGAACAATCAAAGAGTCAAAAACTCTATCCTCCATGGCAGATAAAAATATGATGTCAAATGTCTTCTTCAACCCAACCACTTTCTTTCCCAATTCTATTCCATCCATCTCAGGCATATCTATATCGAAGAAGACTAGATCATAATTATTTTTTTGCAAGTCATCCAAAAACAATTTAGCCTTTGAGTAAGATTTCAACTCAATCTCAACACCATTATTCTCGAAAGCTTGAATTATAGAAGCACCGGCAGCTTCCAATGAAAACTTGTCATCATCTACATAGGCTATCTTTAGTTTTATCATGCATATCACTCCTTTTCTTTACTCATATTCAATAAGGCCATAGCTAAGAATGTGCTGTCTTCTACAGTAAAAGCAGCATATCCGTTATATTTCTCACAAACGGATTGAATGATTATATGACCCAAACCATGATTCCTTGTATCATTCTTAGAACTATTCATCTTTTTAAGTGATTCTTTATTGAAGTTAGGTAGTAGAGGATTAGATACTGAGATATATAATCCAGCGCCTTTAAGAACTATATCGACCTTGACTTGAGCTTTCATCTTATTTCTATTGATATATTCCAAAGCATTATCAATCATGTTGGTTATAACTGAGCATAAATCATAATCACTGATGGGCAAAACCTCAGGAATTGCCACATGAACATCCAAAGGAATGTTCATATCGTTGGCCTTGTACATTTCTATATTTATAATCGTTGAAATGCCCTTTTGAGAACATGAAAACATATTTAATGATGGTGATAAGGAAGCACTCATCTCATCAAAGTATTGTTTCAATCCATCATAATCACCTTGTTCCAACATCAAATTCATAGTTGTCAGTTGGTTTTTGAAGTCATGCCTTACTTTCTTCAAATCATCCATTGTTTTCTGCGATATTTGCATCATGTTTTTATCGAACACTAGCATTCTCTTCTCACTCTCCAAAACTATTACTTTTTCTCTTTCTCTACATAAAAAGTAAACAGAGACATAGCTAGTTAAGATGATTAGGTATAGCAATATCAAAGATAATGAAATAGGAACAAAATCACTGACATCATTTTTCATTGCATACTTGATATAACTATATACAAATACAGTTCCACAAACAGAAGTTACCAAGATTAACACGACGCTGACCAAAGGAATATCGTGAAAATGATGAAGGGTGAGTTTTCGCATCAACAAAGCCATCAACACTATCAAAATAAAGAATGGAATCCTTATATATTCAATTGCATTAGTTCCATAAACAAATTTTTGAATCGACGATGCAAACTCATTGATCAAGATTTCACATGAATAAAATGTAGCAAACATCATAACTTTGCTCTGCCAATTATATTTGCAGAAGATTAGCATGAATGAGAGAGTCACTATGAAATAGCTGATAGGAAAATTCAATCCTGCAAGAAAAGTCCAATAATCTGCAATGACAAACACCAAGAGATTTATCAATATTCCACATCCGAACAAACCAATCATCTTCAAGCAAAATAACAATATTGATTTCCAATCCTTCTTTGGAGGACAAAATATCCAAGGAATAGAAAAACTCATAGCTAATAATTCGGCTACAAAAGAAAAATCAAACACAATGTTAAAGAAATCTATAAAAGGTTGCATAGTACAAAGCCTCTTTTCAATTATAACCATGAAAACTAAAAAGAAACAAGTAATCAATGGCTGTTGATTACATTTGTTGGGTTTCCTCTTAAAGCTTTATAGCTAGAGCAAATAGAAGAAACCAGTCCAACCAGCAATATCAATCCGATTGTTACCAACAAATAATCAGCTTTTATCCTAAGAATTGAAAATCCTAAATAGAAATAATCAACAAATAAATCAAATGCAAGTATAGAAAAAATAGTAATAGCTAATTCCAAAACGGACATTACAAAAAATAGACAGAATACAATTTTAATAATTCCACCTTTAGAGCATCCCAAAGACTTTAGTATTCCTAGATTATGATCTAAATCTTTTATAGCTGAATAAAGTAATGACCAACTTATAAAAATACTTATGATAAATAAAGCTAAATAAATTAATTTCCCTATCAAAGAAGGAATAACGGAAAACATAATATAATTCTTTTTATATTCAAGTTCATAAGACATAGATGTGAATATTCGAGTATCAGGAGCATCAGTTAAACTCTCTTTGTCAATATCGTTTAAGAAATCCATATCTTCCTTAATAGCGGAACTGGAAAGGGAATGGAATTCGAAGAGGTGAATCATGTATTCGATCCATTCGGATATGGGAATCTTATGGCTGTCAAATACAGTCCCCGTCAGCGGGGAGAACGCTTTGCCGCAGTCAAGGCAACGGTATCTCCTGGTTCCGTTTCCGTAGTCACCTAATTTCTTGAAACGAGAGAGTTCAAGGCAATGGGGTAGTATAATTACCATCGAATTGTATTTTTCAAGGTCTGAGCGTTAATTTGCAGTGATTTCTTTTGTCGAATAAAGCGTTGCCTATCCTTGGCGCAATGATTATAATTTGTGTATGTAGGAACTGATTCATGCATATCATAACATTGAACCATATATCGAGTTGATAGGATTGACAAATCCCATTTCTCTGTGTATAGTATCTAACGATCGAGTTGCAGATACCTGCGTGGCCTGCGACCAGGGGGGTTCCTGCGGGGACTCCTTTTTTTCATATCCGGAGGACATTGCCATGGCAAAATCGTTTTTGACATTTCAAGCACAGATTTCCTTTTTGGAACAAGATAAAAATCTATTGATAGAGAATCATACGTTTGCCGAAGCAATGTTAACACAGATCGGATATTTCAGTTTGATTGGTGGATATAAATCACCTTTCAAAAACCCTACCACGCAAAAGTATAAGGATGGTACTCGGTTTGAAGATATTGTTGCTCTGTACCATTTTGACGAGAATCTGCGTGAGTTGTTTTTGAAGTACATACTGAAAGTTGAACGCCATATCCGTGCGTCGCTTTCCTATCACTTCACAGAAAAGTATGGAGAATCTCAGGCGATGTATCTGAATTCCGCAAACTATAGCCAGAACGGAAAATATGCCAATGGTATCCAAAAGCTGATTGAAACATTGGATAAGCTTGCTAACAGAAACAGCGATTACCCCTATATCAATCATCAGCGTAAGGTTTATGGAAATGTCCCCCTATGGGTTCTTATCAATGGTGTAACATTTGGTAGCCTCTCAAAATTCTATAAGTTCACAACCCAAGACATCCAATCAAAGGTTGCTCGCAATTTTGAAAAGATAAACCAGAAGCAGCTTGAACAATACTTGGGTGTAATGACAAAGTTCCGCAATGTCTGCGCTCACGGCGAACGCCTTTATTCCTATAAGACTCGCGACGACATTCCAGACACCGCACTGCATCAGAAGTTGGGAATTTCCAAGAGTGGCACGCAGTATTCCATGGGCAAACACGATTTGTTTGCAATGGTGATTGCATTTCGGTACTTACTGCTCCATGACGATTTCAAACGCTTTAAGGCTACCCTTACAAGTGTGATTCGTCATTATCTGAATACTCCTGGAGCCATGAATGAATCCACATTGTATACTTACATGGGTTTTCCGGCTAATTGGAATAAAATTACAGCATACAAGAAATAATAAACAAAAACTCTACCATTTCCTATCGATTGGAAATTGGCAGAGTCTTTTATTTATTTTACTTTAGCTGTTTTTTACGGATTATTATAGAACCGTTATCAGTCTTCTAAGACCACATCGCTATCGTCCATCAGCGACATCTGTACATGTTTTTCCCGATTTTGCTCTGTCTTTCCAGAATATTTAAGCAGATAGAACTCCAGGATATCAGCCAAATCACTCGGCCATGGGGTATTCCTCAGCTCACTAACATTAAGAGATACCAGCTTTATCAAGCGATTTTTCTGCCCGTCGGTCAGCTGTCGATAAAATGCCTGCCACTTTGCTGTTGTACCATTTTCCTCAAAATAGGAGCGGAACATAATCAGTTCACGGGGCATGGCCAGAATTTCATGGTATTCCTCCAGATTGTCGCCAAAAGCCTTATAAAAAAACTGCCAGAGTGCCATGGTTCCAACAATGTAGAACACAGGCAAGCTTTGGCAGCTTTTCCTTTTTTTATGACCTAGAAAGCGAAATTACGCTCTCGAAAAAACAAAGATTTCATCGAACTTTTTTCAATGTTCGAATAGGATTCTATCGGGTTCTTTTTAAGGTATGCGGGCGCATCATTTTGAAATCCAAGAGTCATTGAATGGCCTTGAAAAACTTTATAGTTTTCCTAGCTCTTTCATTCTTTTCCATATTGTTTCTAATGTGATTTCATAGAGGTCAGAAAAAGAATAAGCCTTTTTCAGTTTTTCGATATCGTGGAAACCTCTAACTAGTGTAAGAAGAATGTTTGCAGCCCATTCTGCATCATCATAGTTCATATTGTTTTCTTCGTTTCTTAATGATGGTCTGAAGGGTCTGAATTCCTGCGTTTCAATTTCCCGTTTTGTTTCACTTTCCAGGTAGGAGTGATATTTTTCGTCCACGTAAACAGAATTATGGCAGTTTTCGTCTGTCAATACTGCACTTAAGGACAAATCGCCGTAAATATCATCGAATCCTATTTCTGTAATATCTTCTTTCATCTTCTTGGCTATTCTCTTAACTCTTTGAAAGATGAAGTCTTTAAAGTCTTCTTCAAGTAAATGGTTGAATAAGATATGGGATGCAATTAACAAGCCTCCATCTGGGAATTCAAATTCTTCTTTTTTTCTCTTTTCCAAGCGTTTTCGTAGATATAGGCAATATTCAGATCTTGTTGGAAATTGACTTGCACTCTTGAGGGTTTTGCACCGCAATTTTTCCTTGCTATTATCGATGATGTCTTGGACTAAAGGATTCAACTTTGGAATCAGCGAAACAATATGATTGGCAAATTGAAAAAACTCTTCTAAGAAAAGATAATAACCTTTGCTGTAGCAATTCGGTTTGGAGTTCCAATAAACCAATTTCACGTCATAACCTTTCGGAGCATCTTTGTCGAAATCTATATTATTTTTCCAAATTGCATAGGGATAGAATTCATGCTTAGATTTTGTTAGGCCTGAGTGTCTATCTGTTTTTTCTGGGTGTACGGATGAAGCGCTTCTAATGAATTTGAAAAAAGCTATGTCGCCTTTTCTTTTTCTGTTGGATTTAGCAAAGAACTTTTCCTTGCCATATTCTTGATCAAGGTGTTTTCCAAGGCAAAAGAAGAGGGCTTCTGTGCATCCTAAAATGATTGAGATGCAATTTACTACCTCATAGAAACTGAAAGCTTCCCCGCAATCGTTTTGTCTTCTCAGTTGAAGATTGTTCAGATAATTAGATGTTTCACGAATTCTTAGTTCGCATGTGCAAATCATGTTGTGTGGTTGGATAGAGAGGGAAGATTGTGAACCACGCCTCTTGAATCTGATTTTCTTCTTGATAAAAAGCGAATTGGAAGTTAATTCTACAAAAGACTCTAAAGGGTCTGTGTTGATTTTTGACATATGCTCTCCTTGCGATAAGCAAATTTTTACCCGATTTGACAGGATTCCATCGCTTATCGATGATTGTTAATTTGTTTTGCCAAACTTCTGCTTTAAATATTCTTTTAGGTTCTTGTCGCAGCAATAGATATATGTCCCCTTCATTCCTCTGGTCAGAAGAACGAGATAGGAATTGATGAGGTGGAAGAACTCATCATTATCAAATCCTTTCCATTGAAACTCGACGAATGGCTCTATGCATTCTTTTACGTCATGGATCTCTTTTTCTTGAGAATACAATTTTCGGATGAATTCCTTTGTCAGTTTCAAACCTTTGACGTTCATTATTGCCGGTTCGCCCCCGATTTATCGTCATTCGATAGAGTCTTGTACAATTCCTTGGCCATGATGTTCATCACAACTTTTTGGAACTGGCTATTGTTCAAAAGCCGAGAAAAAGCCTGGTCGTTCTGCGTGAAACACTCGACGAGAACTCTTTGGAACTCGCTTGGGAAGATGGACTTGATGAACATATTTGCATCGTTATGCTTAGCAAATTCCTTCAATCTTGCTTTAACGACTGGATCTTCCATGAGCATCTTAAAAACGCTGTCCAATGCGACTTTGTCGGCCGAGCTGAAATTTCCGTCATATTCATGATTTACCTTATCGATGATTCTGTCCAAGGTGTTTGTTTTCTTCACTTTTGCGGAAGGCTGGGCAGATTTTGCAGGCATGAAAGATTCGTTGATTTCCTCCAGTTTGATTGCCCCGTGGAACGTCTCTTTGAGATTTGCATATTCGAGTTCGATTTTGTCGCTTATGTCGATTTTCTCATCCTTGCTTTTTGGGAGGAGGTGGGTCAGATGTGAGACGAAAAGATAGTCCTTGAAAAGATCCTTGTCACCGATTCTCACCAACTGAGTAACGAAGGCATAGCAGCGCGTGAACTTCATCATCGTGTCTCTTGCAAGGAATCGCTTCTCGTCTTCCTCAATATCCGTGTATCTTTCGACAACGTTTTTGAGAAGGCTTGTCAATTGCCCGATGACTATGGTGTTCTGCTTCTTTCCATTGTTTTTATTCATCAGGTCGAAGAATTGGTCTACTTCTGAGGAAGTGAACAAGGCGAATTCATTCAGTTTGGCTCGGAGGTCATAGACCCGGTTTACGTCCATCTCTCCGATGAGGGTCGTCTCTCCGTAAAACGGCTCGAAGGATTTCTTGATTTCCTCTTCCGTGTTTGCGAAATCGAGAACAAAAGTGTCTTCCTTACTGGGATAGGTTCTGTTCAGACGCGAAAGGGTCTGGACGGCACTCACGCCTTTCAGTTTTTTGTCAACGTACATGGAATGGAGAAGCGGCTCGTCGTACCCGGTCTGGTACTTGTTGGCAACCACGAGGATGTTGAATTCGTCGCTATGGAAAGCCTGTCTGAATCTTTTATCCGAGGTTATGAGATGGCCCAATTTATCCTGATTCATCTTGGCTTCCACATATTCCGTCGGATCGTCTTCGAATTTCACTGATCCCGAGAATGCGACCATGGCATTACATCCTTGACATTCCGCCGGATGATTCTTGATATAGTCCTTGATGGCAAAATAGAACTTCACCGCATTGTGTCTGGAGTCGCAGACGACCATTGCCTTGCCATGGCCGTTTATCTTCTTTCGTCCGTTGTTCAGGAAGTTGTCCATGATCATCTCGACCTTCTGCTCGATGGTGAAGTTATGGGACTTGTAGTATCTGAAAAGAGCTCTCTTCGTGTTGTTTTCAAGAAGGGATGGGTTCTCCTCGGTGTTCTTTATGAGCTTGAATGCCTGCTGTATAGTCATGTAGTCCTGAAGGACGTCGAGAATGAAACCTTCCTCAATGGCCTGTTTCATGGAATAGACGTGGAACGGATGGTATTTTCCGTCCTTTCCCTTTCTTCCAAAGGTCTGAAGCGTCTTCCCAATCGGAGTTGCCGTGAAAGCGAAGAAGGATTGGTTGTCGTGGTATCCCTGTGCGAGGATCTCCTCGAGAAGATCGTCGTTCTCATCCAGCTCTTCTGGATTCAGGCCGTTTTCTTCAGCGTATTTTTTCTTTTCTTCTGGGATGTCTGTCAGAGCTTTTCTTAAGGTTCTTGCCGATTCACCGCTTTGGCCCTGGTGAGCTTCATCGATAATGATGGCAAAGTTCCTGCCGGTGAATTTATCGAAATCCTTATACGCGAAAAGGAACTTCTGCACGGTGCAGATGATGATTCTCTTCTTATCGTTCAGGGCATCAACAAGGCCACGGCTTCCTTTCTTCTGTGTTATGCATTCCAAAAGACCAGCTTTGTGGTCGAAGCTGTTGATTGTGTCTTGGAGTTGGGAATCGAGGACAATTCGGTTGGTGACGATGATGACGGAATCGAAAATCGGTGAGTCATTGTCATCGAAAGCGGATGCCAAGCGATAGGCAATCCATGCAATGGAATTGGACTTCCCGGATCCTGCAGAATGCTCGATAAGGTAGTTCTGGCCCGCACCATGTTCCTTTACGTCATCCAACACTTTGTGTACGACGTCATATTGGTGGAAACGGGGAAATATCAGCTTTCTTACGATGCTAGTTTTCGGCTTCCCATCTACCATCGTCTCCTTCTTTTCCTCTATGACGGTGATGAATCTTCTTATGAGGTCGAGCATAGAATCCCTAGAGAAGACTCTCTCCCAAAGGTAGGAAGTGACGTATCCGTTTGGATTCGCAGGATTGCCCTTTCCACCTGGATTTCCGGCTCCGTTGCTTCCTTGGTTAAACGGGAGAAATCTTGTGGCATCACCCTTGAGTTCGGTTGCCATCCATACCTCATAGAGATCGACAGCAAAATAGGCAAAGAATCTCTGATTGAAACGAAAAATAGGCTCTTTCGGATCTCTGTCGTGCTTCCATTGCTCAATTGCGCATTGGTAGTCCTGGCCTTTGAGCTGGTTCTTGAGTTCAAAAGCAAAGACGGGGATACCGTTTACGGACAGGACGGTATCGATTGTATTGTTGTTCTTCGTTGAATAGGGGAACTGTCTGGTGATACCGATTATGTTGCTCTCATAATTCTTTTCCAGAACGGCGTTTAGACCGGATTCCGGTTTAAAGAAACAAAGAGTTAGATGGATGCCTAAATCATCCAAACCGTTTTTCAGAACATCGAGTAGTCCTCTGGAATATACCGAATCATTAAATCTTCGCACCAGTTTTTCTTTTGCGTCGGCACCATAGTATTTCATATAGCGCTGCCATTCCTTTGGTTGACTCTTGCTGATGAATTCTACAAGGATATCAGGAAACAGCATGGGTTCGGCATCGTATTCGTTACGACTTATCTTTCTGTAGCCTTCTGAAAGGAATGCGGACTCAATATCCGATTCGAATCGTTTCTCTGACGTATCCAACGTTATAAAATTGAGTGAGGCATCATTTTTCATTGCCATTTCCCTCCTTTGATTTGTTTTCTTTGACTAATCTTGATAACTCGTCTTTTGAAATTTCTTTGATTTCTCTTAAAGTGTGGAAAAATCGGTCGCTTGAACTAAGCCCAGCATCGTTGACTAAAGCAACCATCAAAACGTACAGCGCATAGTAATACTCGTTACCTAATGTGTCTTGCACGGTCAAAACTATATCTAACGGTGAATCAAAATAAAAAGACAGAAAACACTTACCTGATGGAAGAACCGTGAAATTGCCTTCTAATTCAAACCATTTTCCATCGTGATAAAGCTTCTTCAAAATAAACGGGGCTTTATCGGAGTTTTCTAGTTGTACAAAAACCTCTGATTTATATTTATGCTCCTCTTCAATTGGAGGAAAACATGCTTTTTCTGAGCCATTTAGAGGAATTTCGTGGAATTGTGGGTTGAAGGAAAAATAAGGCTTTTCGTGTTTAATCTCATCTTCTTTTCTGTCTTTGTCGGATTTCTTTATTGTCCATGCGACTCCGACTAAAGTGATGAGTCCCCCATACAAAGCCGCAACGATTGTGAGGATTATGGTTTGTAGTTCTTTTTCTGGAATTAGGTAAATCAGATATACCGTCAGTCCGATTCCGACTAAGAAATCCTGAAGCAAGCCTATTTTTTGAAAAGTCGTTTTACAATTTGATGAGACGAAAGAAAAACATACGTTCATCAAGACAATCACCATTATCAGACAACCGAAGACGAATTTGCAGATGAGGTTGTCAAGAAAACACGCCATATAGAACAAATCGCAAAGCCAGTAGAACATCCAATACTTGAGAAAATTGATACTTACGTTCTTTTTTTGCTCATCGGTGCAGTTAAAGTGCTTTTCTACCCAAACTTTAAAACTTTCTAGACCGATGGGGATCAAAATTGCTATCAATGTAAAAGAAATCCAATAGCCAATCATAGCGACACTCTTTTCTTACCGGTTACGTATTCATAAATTAAAGATTTTTTGTAAATTTGTAATTTTTGAATCTTTGACTCTTTAAATGAGATTACTGCGTCGACCTTTGAACAGAAAGAATCCAAATAGTCGACAACTTTTTTTTGAATATCTATTGGAGGCGAAACGAAGGTTGCATTTTTTATAATAGAAGTGTTGAGCCCGTCCATTATGAAACCTTTTTTTGCTCTATTATAAAATTCTGAAATGATTGTGCTGTTATTTTTGTCGTATTCATATAAAAAGAAATAGGGGTTCATTTCATTAAAGTTTAAGCGAATTTTTATAATATGTGAATCCATAATTCCTGGATGAATTTTTTCTGGAACTAATGCACATCTCCCTATCGACCCCATCATTGAAACCAAAATATCCTTAGGGCGAACCGAATAACTAATCAAATTAAGATAATCTTTTTTTTCAATCGTGTTTCTTCTTATCGAAAAGTCATTTCCTATAACATTCCATTGACCGTAAATATTATACTCTCCATTAGAAATCACCTTTCCGGTTAAGGCACTTCCAAAAGGACCACATTTTATTCCGAAGTCATCTTTTTCGAGAAAATCTTTTATTCTTTTTACTTGCCAAGTACATGGAATTTTCCCAATCCATTCGATTCCACTGTCCTTCATTTGGACACTCGGGTCTAACCCTTTCGTGACTGCTTTCGTTATAATTGCCTGTCTGTATTCCTTGAGCTTCTCTATCTGCTTTTCCTGATTGGAAATTAGATTATCTATTTGACCAATTTTCCTGTCTAAGAAACAAGCTATTTTATGTTGCTCGCCCAAATCGTCAGGATAAGATATGTAGAGATTTTTTATCTCTCCGATTTTTACTCCGCCTATCATGCCTGTTAAATGCAAGCTGAATTCGGATAAAAAGTCAGATGACTGAAGTGAGTAAAACAAAAACTTTGAATCGATATTTTTTGGAGTGAAACAACATAGTTTATTTACGAACGCTACCTCTTGATTAAGATAGCCTAGTTTCTTGCCGGCACTCCCTCCTTCGATACACAACAGTGATGATTTCATTTTAGCAATCCGAAACCCATCATCTTCGTTGACGGACAAGCCGTTTTCATAATCAATTTGATGTGTATCTGCGTCGATGTTCTTTGTGGCGATGTACGGAATTTTTTTGTTGACGAAAGAATCCTTTTTGTCGTCTGGAATGCTATTTCCATTATAAATATCCGAAAAAGATTTTAGTTTTGACCGCAAAAATTTAATTTTATTCATAGTTCTCACCAACAATTCCTTTGCATGTGCTAATAAGGTAATTCACGAATGCGCAACAAGTAACCAACATAAATTTTGCATCTTCAAAAGAAACATTACTCTCGAATAGTCCTTCGGCATGTCTAATGCCACCCTCATCCGATGTATATCCGTATAATTTTGAAAAGGCTTCTTTTAGAGATCTATGCAATTTAATTCCGCTTTCTTCCAATTTATTCAAAGCTTTGCCCAAAGTCGCCTTATCGTCTTTGCAGATGATTTGGCATATGGATTCAACGGCACTAATGCTTTCCTTGATGCTATTTTTATAATCCGGTTTTTCTCTGTCAGAAAGGAGACTCAGCCCCTTTTTTATGTGAGATTTACAACCTTCAAATTCTATATCTAAACTTGTTTTGATCTCGTTAATTTCAACTTCATTTGTGATTGGCGTTATTTTATGGGCAATCATTCGGTATCCAACAAATTCTTCCTCAAACAAAGCATTCAAATCCTGTTCACAATTAATTCGTTGATTTATATTGTAATAGGATGCTAAACCAATAATATATTCACAAATAGTTAAGACATCAGAATAATTTTCATGAATAATTGGATCCAAAATATATATTTTAAAAGCATCAGAATAATGATACTCAAATAATCGTTCCATTTGATCATCAACAAATAGGCCAAAGACATCATTCAAATATCTTTTAAAGAAATCTTTTTCTACTCCAAATTTTTCAATTTCATCACACCATCTTTTAAGCAAATTAGCGATTTTATTTCTGGTTCTTTCATCTAAATCGTTGATTTGTATTTCGGTATTTAATGGATTAATTTTTCTTCTATCACTAAATCCTCTCCGAAGCTGAACTTTTAATTCTTTATTCATTTCCAAACAGCTCCTTCATGAGTGTTTCTTCCTCTTTCTCGAGTTCCTTGATTTCCTCATAGATTTCATCGGAATCTTTCGGCTTCACGAACTTGTAGAAAAGGCGGGTGAAAGGTATTTCATATCCCACTTTATCCTTGGAACGATCCATGAATGCATTCGGATTGTAGGGCAAGACATTCTTCTTGAAATATTCCTCGATGTCTTCCTTCAAAGGTATTGTTTCTGTGTCTGTCTTTCCTTTTTCTGCAACAGGCTTGCCTTTTTTGAGAATCTTGTTTCCGTTAGAATCTACTTGTGCGGTTTCGACTGTCACTTTCGTGTATCCGAAATCGGCATCATCAAGAATCTTTGATTCAACCGAAATGTCGCCTTCAACATCCTCTTTCTCCTTGAATTCGTTATACGCTTTGACAATCAAAGCAATACATTTGTCATCGAGATCGACTCGCTTATTGCCGATATTCTTTCTACGTTTTACATAGCATTTGGAGGCGTCGATAAGTTGAACCTTTCCAAGTCTGTTCAGAGGTTTTGCATTCTTTCCGTCCACAATCCAGATATAGGTGGCGATGCCGGTATTGTAGAAAAGATCAGTCGGAAGCTGGATGATTGCCTCGAGTCTATCATTCTCGATGATGTATCTTCTAATTTCAGATGAACCGCTACCTGCATCCCCAGTAAAAAGGGAAGAGCCGTTCTGAATGATTGCCATTCTTCCGGTGTCTTTCAGCTTTTTGACTCCGTTGAGAAGGAAAAGCATCTGACCATCCGAAATGGCCGGGAGGCCAGGCCCGAATCTCCCATCGTATTCCTTTTCCTTGTATTCCTTCTCGACATCTTCTTTTTCTTTCTTCCAATCGATGCCGAAAGGAGGATTTGAGATGATGTAGTCGAATTGGTAGTCCTTGAATTGGTCGTTGCTCAAAGTGTCGCCGAATTTCATGTTATCGGCATCGCCACCTTTGATGAGCATGTCGGCCTTTGCGATGGCGAAGGTTTCTGGGTTAAATTCCTGTCCGAAGCACTTTAGTTCTGCGTTTTTGTTGACGTCTTTAAGGCGTTCATCCAAACAGGCCAGCATCTGGGATGTGCCCATGGCCATATCATAGGCAGTCTTCGTGCATCCGTGCTCCTCGATTTCTTTTCGCTCTGGGGCGATGAGGATTTCTGTCATTAGGTAGATGATGTCTCTTGCTGTGAAGTGGGCTCCGGCCTGCTCATCATAGGATTCCGAGAATTTTCTGATGAGCTCCTCGAATATGTATCCCATATCCTGGGAAGTGACCTTGTCGGGCGACATATCGGCCTTTTTTGAGTTGAATTCATCGATGATGGTATAAAGGAGGTCGTTTTGCGACATCTTGGAGATTTCCTTGTCAAACTCGAAATTGGAGATGATGTCTTTGACATTGTCGGAGAACCCTTGGAGATAGGCTACGAAATTATCCTTGATGCTGTCAGAATCGGCCTTAAGTTTCTCAAAGTCGAATTTACTTGTATTGTAAAAAGCGTGCTTGGCAGTCTGCTTGAGAATACCGTCTCTGGCAAAGCCGGTTACGCCTTTCTTGTCAAGTTCTTCGGCTATTTCGACTACGGCCTGCTTTGTATCTTTCAGGGTGTCATCAAAACGCTTGATGACGGTCATTGGCAGAATGACACGTCCATATTCATGCGGCTTGTATTCGCCATATAGGGCAGTGGCTATGTCCCAAATGAGGTTTGCTTTTTCCTGGACGTTTATGTTTGTCTGTTTCTGAAGTTCTTCGATTGTCATATTCATTCCCCCTTATCTGTATATTCATCAATTCTGATTTTGCGCTTCTTGCAAAGTGCGACTATCTTTCTCTTCGATTTGATAGTCGGCTCATGATGTCCCATCTCCCACCGGTTCACCGAAGCAAATGAGACTCCTAATAGTTCGGCAAGCTCTGCTTGGGAAAGAATCATTTTTTCTCTCAGTTCCTTGATCAGCTTTGAGTAATCCATTTAGTCTATGCTCCTTCCCACTAGAATTTCAAAATTCGATTTCGTTTCAACTGATAACTATTTTATAACAAATCCAGTCTTGTTATGAGAATAATCGTGGAAGATTTGAACCGGAATAATCATGAAAATCAAACGGGGCAATAAAAGAAGACGCTTAAAGATATAAATGAGTGAATGTTATTGTCTTTTTGCCATGAAAATGCAAACTAAGTCTATATTTATAAGCACTCTTAACGAATTACACGCTTCAATATTGTGGCATCAAGGAAAAGACTAGGTCGTTGTCCTGGTAATGTAATTAGCAATTCACAATCTGATTAACACAATAGTGGTCTCTCTATTGGGTTACCCAATTAGAAGAGCAGCTTCTGTTATAGACTGACAATAACGACGTTTACGAGGCTTATTTTGATATTTTGACTTGCCTTTAGATAAGAGAATAGCTTATAACAAAAGCCTCAAGTTCCCCGGAGGCTTTTGTTTTCATTTGGTGCGGACGACAGGAATTGAACCTGCACGGATTGCTCCAATGGATTCTAAGTCCTACACAGCCCTTTCTTTCCTTTCGAAGAGCAAAGCATACCAGATAGGAATAGGACGAAAAATAGCATATTTGTTTCCAGTCCAAGGCACGAAAAAGAATGCCAATCAATAACGTATATTGGCTTTTGCGGACGGAAGCGGACGGCCATGGCAGACCTCCCAGATGATGGTGTTTAACAATCGGAACCACCTTCGTTCCTGCAAGCTTTATAACAAAACAAAATGCGAATGCAATAGGAAAAGACAAAGATTTCATCGAGCTTTTTTCGATGTTCGGATAAGATTCTGTCGGGTTCTATTTAAAGGTTGCAGACGCACTTTTTACGAAAATCATGTAAATTATGAAACACAAATTATTTATCCCAAAGATTTAGCTTTTCGTATCCTTTTCTAATAATCTTTGCCATGTTTTTTCTTCTGGCGAATAGGAAATCCTCGTAATTCATATTTTCCCAACCCAAAGGCAAGGCGTGTTCGCTTTCCACTTTTTGAATGTCGTCCATACTCCTTCCTGCAGTAAGCTTAGGAAAATAAGAGCTTGGAGCTTCATCGGAGATGTCCATATTATCGGGCCACTCGATGAAAGCATAATTTGCAACTTGATTGATTTGTTTTTGCTTTAACCCAAGGACGTTTTTCAGATAGGCTTTTGGATAAAGATGGTGAAGCTCGACTGCTTTTCGTGCCCCTCTTGTCCACTCTTGGTACAATGTTCTAGTTGAAAGGCTTGTTTTAGAGAAGAGCACGTGGGCCTCTAATATGTTTTGCGTGGCAATATATGCTAGGAAGGCTGGAGATTTGCTGTTTGTTGTCTTTAGACCTTCGAGGCCAATAAGAGTTATATTGAAAAAGTCCTCTGTTAGTACGTTTTTAGACATGGAATCAAAATAGTTTTTAAAGGCGTTGGTTGTTTTCTCTTCTGGTAGATTGGCCATGTCCTGTTCCATTGATGATTCAAAAGATCCTACATATCTGGAACTTAACCCAAAGAAGAAAATCATTTTGGTGATTATAGTTCTTAAATCAGATTCGCTGATATTGAAATCGTATTTTCCTATTAGATAAAAGGCATAGGCATAAATGATGTTGGTTTTTGAACTTATTAGTCCTTTTGTCACAAATCCCGCACTCTCGATGCATTTGAGGAACTCACAGAAGTTGTTACGATCCAATGCCTTTGCCAAATGGTCTTTGAATTCATCGAAACGATGATTTCTCAATTCCTCTGAAATCGCTCCTTTTTTATCAAAATCAGCTCCATGTAGAAGCTTATATGCGTACTTGAGTCTTGCTCTCTTAAAACCAAATGCCATCACTGTTCTGACGACGTCTTGAGGATCGAAGTCAATGATGGGATTACAAATGTCTTTTCTGCCTTGGCTATTATGGTGTTTGGTATCCTGACAAAACTCCTCTATCAGTTTTCTTCCTTCGTTCCAATGGACTGATATCAATGTAAGGATAAAATCTGATTGATTGAGTTTGGTGCCTCCTGAATTGATACTTACGAAAATGTTTGCGACATCTTCTTCATCAGCCTCTGAAGTAATATCTAAAGTTGGGATGACATATTTCTTCAAATTAAGGAGAGCATTAATCCCGTCAGATATTTGCTCGGCTTCTTTATCGGAAACCTCGGCTTCACCTTTTTTCTTTTTGGATTCGTTCAGCTTGGAAACAAACTCGTTTGTCAGAGTATAGGAATTGCTTTGAAACGCCTTGGATATATCTGGTATCCAATCTACGCTATTAGCAAGTGCCGCGGTAGAAACTTCGCATATGCAACTAAAAGGGTTGAAGGCTAACACAATATTCTTCGGCTTGAAATTTGAGTCAACGATTTGGATGCCTTTAATAACCGAGAATAATGAAGTAAGTCTTTGTTGACCATCAATAATGAGTTTGTTAGGAGTTGAGTAACCGTGATTGATTTCCCCGATTTGCTTTGATTTTGTTGAATTAGGGGATTGCCATGTGATAACGAAACCAATTGGGTATCCTTTCAACATCGAATTGAACAAATCTCTGACTTTAGAATCCGTCCAAACAAACGGGCGCTGGAGGTCTGGTAGACCAGTTGAGCCAGTTTCTATTTCGCTAAGTAGTGCTTCGACCGAAAGATCCGCTCTTGAATATAACATCGTTCCCATAGATATAGTCCTCATTTTTATTCAAGATTATTATATAAAATTGTGCTTCTAAATAAAAATAACCTAGGCATGTAAGTGCAAATGCTGGAACGAAATTGAATCTTTTAGCAGAAACACAAATAATGAAAAAAGCCTGTCAAGTCCTGAAGTTCACTATTTTCGAAGCTACAATACAAGTAGATAGAAGGGCTTTGCATCATTTGCTTACGATCATGGAGTACGTAAGGAAAGAAGACTCCTTAAAAAAGAAAAAAGGAGTTTTTTCTTTATGGACTATGAGTACAGAGTCTTATCCGCGAACAGTTATGGAGAGATGCAGCAGGAACTCAACATCTGCGGAATGGTTGGGTGGAAGCTTGTTAATGTCGTATGGGACAATGACAATGCCTGTTTAGTTGCTGTGATGATACTGGAAAGATAGATAATTTCGTTTCTGATATATACCTTTGGCCATTCCAACAGGTTTTAAAAAAACTCGTGAGTGACACATGTTACATCAACTATTAGTCGAGTATGGAATTTCTGCCCTAAATCGGTTAAAATAAAAAAAGGGTAATTACACCCTTGAAATGTAGTGACGAGTATTTTTTACTCATATTTAGGGGAGGAAACAAAGCGTACAATCAATGTTCCATAAGGAAAATCAGAAATATATTTGTGCATGATGTTACTGAATATGTCGTAAAAGCCATTGCTGATAGAAAAAATGAAATGATGAAAGATATGGATGACTTTTAAAATATGATTCGATGCCAATATCGATATCAGAAAGGAAATCTATGAAAAGCAAAAAGATAATCGGTCTGACGTTATTATCCGCACTCTTAATAAGCGGCTGCACTAATGCAAATGGTGAAACTACTTCTATCAAAAATAGCACTAATACTCCTATCAAAGATAGCACTAATACTACGATCAATACTGAATCTGTTGAATCGGAAAATTATCAGTATTATCCATTGCCTGATGGAACATTGGCAATTGCTGTTGGCACTAACAGATACTTACAAAATCTAACAATTCCAAAAATGCATCATGGCAAAATGGTAACTCAGATTGCGGATAATGGTTTTGCAAACTGTACTGCATTAAAACAAATCAATCTCCCCGATAACATAAACATGATTCGGGAGAAAGCTTTTTCTGGATGTTCATCCCTTAACTCCATCAATATACCGGATGGCACTTCTGTCATTGGAAATTATGCATTCGAAGGATGCAGTTCATTGTCAGAAGTGACAATCCCTACGGCGATAACTGAACTGGGAAAATACGCGTTTAAAGATTGTACTGGAATTAAAAACATTTTATTGCCGAGTAGTATTACCATCATAAATGACGGAACATTTAAAAATTGTTCCTCTTTAACGACTGTAGTTATTCCAAATAGTATCGTAACAATCGGTGAATATGCATTCGATGGATGCTCATCGCTGACAAGCGTCGTGATTCCCGAAGGAGTCACTTCAATCGGTGAATATGCATTCGCCGGATGCAAATCGCTGACGATATACTGTGTGGCTGAAAAACAGCCAGAAGGATGGGATTATTATTGGAATATGATTGTTCGGAATGGATCTGATCTTGTAATAACGGAATGGGGATGCGAAAGCGGAGGCACTTATCTGGGCCTTGTATATAGAATTGACATTATTAACGATGAGCGTGTCGCAACAATAATCAATTATAGAGGAACCGAGTCAAAACTAATGATTCCCGGTGTCATTGAAGGAACGAAGGTTGTTGGCATCGGCAATTCCGCATTCTCTGTCTGCAAATCGCTGACAAGCGTCGTGATTCCCGACAGCGTCACTTCAATCGGCAAATATGCATTCTCGGGCTGCACATCACTGACAAGCGTCGTGATTTCCGAAGGAGTCACTTCAATCGGTGAATTTGCGTTCAGAGAATGCTCATCGCTGACAAGCGTCGTGATTCCCGACAGCGTCACTTCAATCGGTGAATATGCATTCGATGGATGCAAATCGCTGACAAGCGTCGTGATTCCCGGCAGCGTCACTTCAATCGGCGAATATGCATTCGTAGGTTGCTCATCGCTGACGATACACTGTGCGGCTGAAAAACAGCCAGAAGGATGGGATTATTTTTGGAATCCTTCTCACTGTCCGGTCGTTTGGGGTTATAAATCAAAGCCATAAATTCACTTTGAAAGAAAGCGTAATTTTCCTTTCTAGGTCATAAAAGGAAAAGCTACCAAGGTTTGCCTGTGTCCCACGTTGATGGAATCATGGCGCTCCGGCAGCTTTTTTTGTTATTTCGTGGTCCTTCTATTCGTATTTGTCTTTCTTTATACTATCCACAACGCTCTTCGATACCTCGTATTTCGATGATTTCACCTCTTTCGGAAGGGTTTCGGACCACGGAAGAAGGCTGTCGATGTCTTCCTGGCTGGTCTTCCCAAGCTGTGTGAGGACATAGGCAATGTATTTCTCGGAATCGACCTGGTTCAGCCTCGCCGTCCTTATGACCGTCATGAGGATCCCGGCGGTCTCGGCTCCCTTTTATGAATAACTGAAAAGGAAGAACCGACTCTTCGCCAACACAAGGAAGGGCGGGGATGTGAGCTGTGCGATGTATTCGCTTGCGAAGACTGCCATTTACAACGGACTCGACGTCTGGGCCTATATGAAGCGGCTGCTCTCGGAGCTTCCCCATAAGAAGAAGGAAGGCTCCGCGTATTCGGACTGTCTTCCATGGTCGGACAAGGTTCCGGACTGGATCAGGGAAGGAAAGAAAAGCGGTAAGGAATAAAGGAGAGATCTTCAAAAATTCACACCACCTTTAAATAAAATGCCAATCAAAGGAGATACCGTTATCGGCAATGATGTATGGATAGGCCAAAATGTAACAATATTACCTGGAGTCCATATTGGAGATGGTGTAATTATTGGAGCTAATTCTGTCGTTGGTTCCGATATACCGCCATATATAGAGCAGCCCGAATGATTTTCCTTAACCGTACCTGCTACAACGTGCTATATCGGGTCAGATCGTCTATAAGGTTCAATTGTTGGAAGACGAAGCTCGAGTAGTTGTTCCTATATCCATCCAGATTCTTTTTCAGAAGGGGTTTACCGTCCACCAGAATCTCGCCTTCGGTCTGATAGTCAAGACCACCAAGGATGTTCAAGAGCGTGGTCTTGCTAGACCCACTTTTTCCACACAAAAGAACCAGCACCTTGCTTGGCAGAACAAGGTTAAGATTCTTCAATGCTTTGAAATTCCTATGGCTTTTGGTCCTATAGACCTTAGTGAGATTTTTTATTTGAATCATACTCTATATATGCACACAAGAAGCAACAAATTCCTTTCATCTATTCAATTGTATAACATTATTCAAATAGTAAATCTGAAACAAATATCGTTTATTAGTAAATCATATCCTCATAGTTTGTATTGAATAATAGTATTCTTATATATCAATTTTCCATAGTTTCACTCGAAACTTTAATGTGTTTCTTCTTGCTTTATTAAAATTTATGAACACGATCAATTGACTGATCAGAATTCGTGTGTTGTATTTGTTTTAGCAATACTCTCAAACGTATATAATTATATCATGGTG
>ERZ1035051.106-NODE-106-length-35184-cov-14.939566_pt1 | contig 35184 bp, 38 predicted proteins | sample MGYA00520586_ERZ1035051 | MGnify/ENA primary metagenome ERZ1035051 (study PRJEB33766, sample SAMN09781692) | gut metagenome | biome: gut microbiome | host: Homo sapiens | place: Madagascar | study: EMG produced TPA metagenomics assembly of the PRJNA485056 data...
GGCTGTGCAGGCTTGTGCTTCGTAGGCTTTGCCCCGAACTACTGCGACCGTGATGCCTATTCCGTGCATAAGACAGCGGCTATCGTGGCTGCGGCAGGTTGTGTATGCTGGTGCTTGTCGGTATGCTGGTGGATAACGTTTGCGATAGCCATGATATACACCATCTACCTTGTTGCCATTGATTTCTTCAAGGTGGCAAACGGTATCTGGTATATCAGTAAGGATGTCAAGTTCCATCCTTGGTATTGGCTTGAGATAGCAGGGTTCGCAGATGTGTTCCTTACGTATTTATTTGTAGAATTATCCATTATCTAGTATGAAGATTATCAAGAATAAAATCATTCCCCCTAGAGGTTTCGCTTATGTGAACCTCTTCGGGGTTCTCTTCACAAGAAGAGACAAAAAGATTAGTGACGTGACCTTCAATCATGAGCAGATACATACCGAGCAGATGAAGGAAATGCTCTATGTGTTCTTTTATCTATGGTATGTAATGGAATGGCTTGTAAGGTTGATTATCCTCAGAGACAGTCATAAGGCTTATCGAGCCATTTCTTTTGAACAGGAGGCTTATGCCAATCAGGAGAACCTCACGTACCTTGAGGGCAGGAAGCGTTACCATTGGCTTTCGTATATATTCTAAAAGATAAGGCGGTTTACAACATGTAGCCGCCTTGTTTCTGTTACCACACAAAAAAGCCCTGCTATATCCATCACGGACGGCAGGGCTTTGTCGTTTTTTAATACTTTTTAAAGATTATAACCCCTCATACGTAGAGTACGGGGATATAGCGACTGCAAAGATACGAAGAAAAACCGAGATATGTAGAGAAAATCGGAGAAATTCAGAGAAATTCAGAGAAAATCAGAGAAAAACAAGAAATTATCTGTAAATTTTCGGGCATATCCGTAAGAATTATCTGTATTTTTCTGATAAAAATCATACAGATAATGGCAGCTTCCCTTAGAAATCATACAGATATTGTCCTATGTTTCATGCAGCTTTTTCTTATCTTTGCTTATGGAAAATCAGATGTGATATTACAGGTATCTCATACGATGTATCTAAAATAAGAAAAAAGGCAGAATGCTGTTTTTTCATTCGATCTGAATTAAAAAGGGCGAGGGCACTAGTGATAGTCCCCTCGCCCGCTCTATTTTCGGCCTTATTGATATATTTCCTCCTTATTCTTTCGCCTTATTAATATCGCTTTGCATCTTCCCTATTCTTAAACCATATAGACGAGAGATAGCCGTTCTCGCAGCTATACAGCTTAATCTCTATACCGTTAAGGTTCGTATAATAGAAGGTAACCACATCGCTCTTGCTCAGGAAACCATTGATAGTAACCTTTCCGTTCTTCGTGGTGTAGGTAGCAGTATGATCGCTGACACTCTCTATCACCATGTGCATGGTGCCATCCTCGTTAAACGTCATGGAAGCCATGCAGTTCCTCTTCTTTCCATTCTCGGCATTGGTATAGGTAACGACGCAATACCAGGTACCCCGAAGCGCCACATCATGCTCTGTCTCGTCAGAAATATCATCCAGCGTACTGCCGCATCTCATCTGGCATTCGCCTCCATTAGCAAAGGTACCCACAATCAGCGGGCGCATATCGATGCTTATAGATACCCTGCTGCCCATGAGCTTGTTGCTTTCCTGCAGATGCACGCCCGAAATCGTTCCGTTCATCAGATGGCTGATGTCGAAGCTTTCGGGAGTACCCACCTCGAAGCGGGTAGTCAGCTTGTCGCCATCCATCTGCCAGTAGCCGAAGGCAGTGTTAGGCTCGATAACATGACCGTCTGGAGTCAAACCGCCACCACCTGCATAGCAAACCATGTGGTTCTTATAATAAGAGTAAATACCGCTGGTGCTGTTGATGGTCCACTCGTTGCCGGCAAGATATTCCTTCACCTTAGCCGCATTCTTCTCACCCTCGTCCTCGCTGCTGCTGCAAGCCGCCAGCGATGCCGTAACCATTCCCATGGCCACCACCGAGAAGATAGCCATCATGGAATGCTTCATCATAGCAAAAAAGTTCTTTTTCATTTCTTCATTCCGTTTAAAGTGTTATACATTATTAATCATTCGATATTCATCCTTCTTCATTCATCCTTCTTCTGGCAGCAGCACCACTCCCACCCTTACTTTCTTTCCGCAGTGAGGGCAGAAGGTGGAGGTCTGAATCATTTGCTGCTGCTGGTTTTCCGATACCAATCCGTTTCCGTGAACCGGGTAGGAAGGATCACTCTCAGCTGCCTGCTGCACAAACTTCACATCCCTGCTGATGAAACCTTCCGGCAAATCTCCACTCAGCGTAGCGTTCAGAGTTTTACCCTCGCCTTTCGTTTCTGCAGGAACCTCCTTCTCTTCTACCTCTTCCGCAGGGTCGGGATAGAAGAGGTCGGTGATGTCGCAGCCGATGCCTTCGGCTATCTGCATGAGCTTGGCAACGGTAGGGTTGCCGCCTTTGATGATGGCGCTGATATTCGGAGCGATGATACCCGATTTCTTCGCCAATTCAATCTGACTCATATTATGCTCGACAAGAGCACGCTTAATATCCAGTTTCTTCATATTATTACCTATTAATATATTATTTCGCTGCAAAAATACGATAAAAAAACGTATTACGCAAGTTTTTTGGCATAAAATTACAGAAAAAAGTAATTTTCCCTAGAAAATGTTTGGTTGTTTCGAGAAAACTCCGTATCTTTGCACCGTCTAAAAAATAAAAAACGGAAACAGAGTGTATAGTATCGAAGCACATGAGGTGTCTCTGATACAGAGGCTGCGTATAGATATATGGAAGTACGAACTCCCCTGCTTGCGATGTAATGTCGCTGGCGTGGTAAGCTCTTATACACTCGAGCGTTTTTTTACCATTAGACAAGGGGTTAAGGGCGTACTGCCTCTTTATATATAAATATGTGCGCCAACGTCTAACAAAAAATTAGTAGTGTAAAAATGACAGAAACAACCATTACCCTACCGATGGGTAAAGCTGACCTCCAGGAGGCAGCCACGGCAGTAATCTAGCAGCTTGCCACTGCACCACCCGATACCGGGAGCATGAGTCAGGAACAGTCCATATCCTATAATATGGGCTTGAGCATTCTTTTTGCGTGTTTGCGCTCCACTTTTTAATGAACACCGATGTTTTACTATCTAAAAAGTATAGCTTATGTTGTATGATTTTAGTAGAATTAATGTAGAAAAGGTTAAAAGTTACCTTGCAGATAATTACGATAAGCGTAATGGTGGAAATACCGATATGTTAAAACGCGTGTATATCACTCGCAGGGTTTTATCCATTCTATCTGTTCATCCCGATTGGAACGAAAACGAGGTTTTCTCAAAAGTACAGGACTCTTTTCGTAAAGGTAGTGGCTCTGAAATAATTAGAGCCATCGACCGTGAACTTTATGATTATTTTAAGCAAAACTGGTTTGATATAATTAAGTTAGAGCCTATCACGGAAGGGCATGAATATGATTATTATGCAAAATGGAGTAACAAGAAGCTTACTAAGGAGGAATACGTAGCAAAAGCTCGTGCAAAATGGGGCGATGCTTACGATTATTCTGAAAGTGTATATAAAGCTGGCTTGTCGCCTATCACGATCCGCTGTATCAAACATAATTTTTACTTTACGGTACAGGCCGGAAACCATATAGGTAAAGCATCCGCAGGCTGCCCTATTTGTGCGCAGGAGCGACTTGCGGCTGCCCGTGCTCTTCAACATGAAGAAACAAAGAAGAGTCGTGCCTTGAAAGCAAGCTCAATTAAAGCGCAGGTAAAAAAGATAAGATCAGACAAGCCGAGGAAATCTTCTCAGGAGATATTTATCGAAAAAGCAAAGGCCAAATATCCTGATTATGATTATTCTAAGGTTGAGTACAAAGGCCGTGAGGCGGCCGTGACCCTTATATGTCCGAAGCATGGCGAATTTACAATAAGACCGAGAACCTTACTAAGTAAGGAAAAAGGCAAGCAACCTCATGGTTGTTGGGAGTGTTGCGGCATGAAAAAGCCGGCATTATATAATTCTGAAACGTTTAAAGAAGATGTTCTAGCCCTATATGGCGATAAATATGTTTTTCACTGGGAAGATTATAAATGTAAGACTTCTCAGATTCGGGTAGAGTGTAAACTGCATGGAGAACATAAGATTTCTGCTGATGCAATACTACATGGTAGTGCTTGCATCTATTGTAACGGGCGATTATATCCTAAAGATTGGATAAAGAACGCAAAGGCGGTTCACGGAGACAAATATATTTATGATGAGAGTAAGCCTCCTCGGATAAAGTCAGATCGCATTCGTTATAAGTGCCCTATTCATGGTTGGCAGGAAACCAGGTATGATTGCCATGTGGACCAAAAATGCGGCTGCCCCGCATGTGCTGGTTATTCTAATATATTATCCACAGAACAGCGTAAGGCAAATTGGGTAAAACGTTGTAAGAAAAAATATAATGATAGATTCGATTATTCGCAATTCGTTTATGTCAATAATGACACCAAAGGACTCGTTACTTGCAAGGAGCATCATTATTCGTACATGATAGACCCATGGATGCACCTGAGAGGTGCTGGCGGTTGTCCGTTTTGTACTGGTAGTGAAGGTGAAGTTCATATCCGTACTTGGTTAGAGAACCATCATATTAATTTCGTTCCGCAATATCCTATTCCAAACGAAAATCTGTTTTGCAAAAGACAGCACCTTATGGTTGACTTCTATTTGCCGGATTATCGAATGTTCATTGAAATGAACGGAGAACAGCATTATAAATATATAGCCTATTTCCATCAGGACTCATGGACGTTTGAAGATCAGCAGATACGTGATGAAAGCTTGCGTCAATATAGTAAAAGGCATAACGTAAGATTACTTGTGATAAAGTATGATGAGATAAAGAGGATACCAAAGATTCTTTCCTCTGCATTGATAAAGAACGCAAGCGCAAAAAAAATAGCATAAAATATTCTTTCAGTATAGGTAAGCGCCGAATGCTTACCTATACTATAAAGCTGTTGTTTTTGTTCTTTTTGAATTATTTATTTTCTCCTCTAACTATTTGTCTTTTAAATAGTTATATTTTTCATTTTAAGTACAATTACCATTACCCCGATGTACTGGCTTTGCATGGCACGACCCGACGGAGAAAACAAATAATTGATATTTAGAGCGATACAGCCTTGTAGTTTTTCCCGAGAACTTTGAGTCTCGCGCGGCAGCTACCACCGCCCTGGTATGTTGACCCACTGCCCGCCTGCCTGGATTCGTCAGGAACTATGCGGACGGCACCCCGGCAGGGTGGAGAGGGTCGACGGGGTGAGCGGGAGGGATCGCCCGCCCTGGCTGGCTCTCTGCCATACCCTCACCACCTGGCAGAGGGGAAGAGAGACGGGGAAGAGGACGAGGCGGGGAGGATGGCAGACCGTCGAGGCGCTGCCCTTCCTTTTCCGTTTGCTTTTGTTCTTTCTCTATATATAATAAGGTATATAATATAATAACTAACATACAATATATAATAGTAATAAGACAATGAATAATACGTAAAAAGGTAATAATATTTTATTTTTCTGTTTAGAAACGTTAAATAATACACTATATAATAACTTTTTCCTTTAAATATTTGGCAGTTATTACTTTTTGTAGTATTTTTGCAGCACAAAATAAAAATAAAGTAAAACATTAAAATTTAAAAGTTATGAAAAAGAATAATAATATCAAGCAGTTAAAAGAGATCGTAAATAATGATTTGTTTTTTGATCTTAATTATCAAGGCGTGCAGGCTTATAACATTAGCGCGAACGAATACGAAGTTATTACAGGCTTCCGCAAGTGTAACGGCCGTTACTACTTCATCGACCGCAACCGCAACAAATACTTAGCAAGCAGATACGACCGCGCCGACTTCATCGCAGGCGAGATGCTGGAGCAGAAGGCACGCGAAAATGAGATGGTAGCCGAGGCGGTCGACAGTATCGAGAAGACAGGCAAAACCAAGATTTTAGTAGATTTAGCTGGGGAATATATCAAAGCTTGCGAGGCTCGCGGAATTAATCCTGGCGAACTCATAGACAGTGAGGCAGACAATGCCGGCAACGTTTATATGATTCATTGCATAGAGTCTGCGAAGGACGAAGAGAACGGCGAGGGCGAAGAGAACGCAACAGCTTGCGAGCCTTCCAAGATCGCCGGCATCCTGGCAAAGATGAAGAACGGCGCAAAGGCAGCAGCAGAAAAGGCGGCGTTTGTCTTTAGTCTGGTTGTAGTCTTCGCGGTTGGTCTCTTGTCTGTTTACGTCGCGGCGTCCGCGATAGCTTCAATCGTCGAGGCGCTGGGCATTTTTGGCAACATCTGGCGCGCGCTCCTTGGTTCGGTCCTTTTGCTAACTGTTGGCTTTGATTTTATGGCGTTTGTGGTTATTAATGCAATGGCAGTACTTGCCCGCATCTTCCCTTCAGAATTAGAGAAAGCGCAAAAGCCACGGTTCACAAAGCCTTTTTCTTTCTGGTATCGTCTTATAAATGAAAGTTTATAATAAACAACAACCAAACAATAAACAACATGGAACCAAAAACAATATATAACAGCAATATTTCATTTATCGAGGTGCTCGCCGCCCTCGTCGAGTTCTTTACCCTCTGCGCCCTGTTCATCGTTCAGGGTACAGCACAGACAGCGAAGACGGCGGGAAAATACGCCCGCATCGCCTGGCGCTGGTTGAATACTCGCCACTTATTCGGGGATGACTCCGAGGCGGTCACGCTCACGGGCTGGCAATATCTCGGGGTTGCCGCGGTTGCTATCGTCTGCGGTCTCCTGTTCTCTATCAAGTTCTAATAATACAATATATATACAAACATTTAAATTTATAGAGTTATGAAATACTTTAATAATATCACAACAGCGGAAGAAATTAAAAAGCAGTTCCGCGTTTATTGCGTCAGCATGCACCCAGACAAGGGCGGAGATCCTGAGGAGTTTAAAGCGATGATGGCGGAGTATAACGGCATTATAAAGAACTTCGAGCGCGCAAAGGAAGAGGCAAGAGCCGAGGAGGAAGCACGCAAGGCAGCCGAGGAGGCACGCAAGGAAGCAGAGGAACGCAAGCGCAAGGAAGAGGAGGAGGAGCGCAAGGCAGCCGAGGCACTCCGTGAGATCATCGCAAAGTGGGCGGGCAAATTAAAGACCGTGACACCTGCGGACGGATGGATCGCGAAACCATCTGCCGACTACCTCGCGGCCATTAAATATAACATTAAGCAGATACTAAATAAGTATTTTCCAGGCGTCGAGTTTAAAGTCTCATTAAAAAATAAGACCTGGAGCGCATCCGCTGAAATCTTCTGGACTGATGGACCGACTACCCAGCAGGTGGAAGAGGTGGAAGAATTAAACCTCTTTATATCTCATTATCACACCTGCAGCCCTTACGAGGACTACGGACATGACGAGGAAATGAAGAGCACGAGAGCATGGCGCAACCAGTACGGCCAAATCTCGGCAGACCGTTTCGAGTTTACTCGTACTTTCTCAGACCTCGGAAAGGCTGAAGTGATGGCGAAGATTTACGAGGTTTTCCCACAATTCGCAGGGATGACTAAAAAAAGTGATGCCGCCTTTATTTCTTTTGATGACACTTTCCGCCTTTGTCAGTTGCTCGGCTTCTGTCACAAGGAGACTGGGAAAGCCTGGGCAGATCTGAGCGAGGAAGAGAGAGAAAAAAGACGCGCACATGATGAACTTTTTGAAGCACAGCAAAAAATTTGCTATGATTTGGAAAGTACGCGATCTTGGTATAATAAAAATACTTCTCTTGGTTGCGTTATCGACGCATTTCTGAAGGTTTACACCGTCAGCGAAGAAACCACCCAGGCAGCAGCAGAAGCAGCAGCCGCGCCAGTTTTCGAGGCTAAGCACGGCAAGACCTGGCAGGCAATTAAAAAGGCTATGGGCGCAAATGTTTTTTGCATATCTAAAGATGACTCATATCATTATAAAGAGATTACAATTCATGAAGCCGCCGAGATGGTAGCGAATGGCGAAAAAGTGTACCTTGGCAAGCCTTCCATTTATGACGGTGACCGGTGCATTTATGGCGTAAACGGCGGCGGTGCTAAGGTTCAGCAGAAGCGCGCCGACAAGTTCGCATCCGTAGGTATTCAAATCTCAAATTATGGCTATAATAGTTATAAGGATGTGGAAATCTTGCAGTTTGCCGCCGATGTACTCGCAGAGCTTCGCAAGGATGCCGAGGAGGTAGAGAAGCAGCGCAAGCAGTGGGAAGAGGAACAGAAGAACGGCAAACAGACCGCAAACAAGGCAGACCGCAGCCAGAAGGCAGCGAAGAGCGAAAAGGCAGCCGAGGGCGTGGATATGGCCGCAGCACCTGCCGAGGGTCTGGAACTGGTAGAGATTGCAGAGGGCGTGGCAGTCGTAGGCGATCAGCGCACGACCTACAAGAACCGCAAAGCGATAAAAGCGCACGGCGCAGGATGGAATAAGGACGCGCAGCAGTGGCAAGCAACCACCGCCGAGGCGGTCGCAGAGCTTCGCGAGTGGTTCGGCATGACTGAGCAGAGCGCAGCAGATGAGCCACAGCCGGACGAAGCATCCGCAAACGATGCCGAAACCTGCGAACAGGTGGAAGCCGTTGGCGTTCTTGCGTCTGCCCTCTCCTTCCTGGTCGGTGCTATCGTATCAGCAACAGAAAAGGCAAACGAGGCATTAAAACAGGCAGCAGCAGAAGCAGCAGAAGCCACCGCCCAATTTGAGGCAGAGCACAGAGCAGAAGAACGCAAGGAGGCCGCCGCCATCCTGCGCGAACAGATAAAAAAAGTATCTGAGCAGGTGGCGAACCTGTCCGGAACTCTCTCGCAGATGCAGGAACGTTTGAACGCTTTGGAATCAGGGCAGGACGCAAGCGAGGAGGCAGCAGCAGAGCAGCAGACGGGCGAAACCGCACAGGATGGAGCAACCGCCCAGCAGGGCAAAGCAACCGCACAGAGCCGACCAAAAAACGGCGGCGGTTCTGGCGTTGATCTCTCAATGCTGCGAGCAGCGGCGGAAGACGTGGAGCGGCTCACGAATGCCAACGAGCACGGGCGCGCGGCACTCGCTGAACTATACGCCCTTTGTGCTTGCGGCGTTGATGTTCGCGACCTCATAGACGATTTGCGAGAGCTGAACACTTCCGAGGCGCTAGGGAATAAGCCAGCACCGGAGATTTGGGCGAAGCACTCACAGATCCGCCGAGCTGCAAGAAATCGCGCAAAGGTTGTATTAAGTGCCGAGGAGCTCCGGACCCTTTACACCTGGGACGAGGGCACCGAGGCGGGCAACGGCAAAGCCGCATAAATCGAGCACCAAGGGCACCGGGTGAGGTTCTAACCCTCACCCCTACCCCTCAAAGCTTCGGAAATCCTACGTTATAGCGTGCGTATTTCTTCACTGAAAAAATCGCCCGCAAGAAAAAATTTTCTTTCATTCATCAAAAATAAAATAATAAAATGATAGATTATCAAAATATATTTAACCGTGATTTCTACACCACACCCCGCGAGGTCTTCGATATGATGACCACGGGCGAGAGCCTGGCGGATGCCGTAGTGCTTGAACCTTCCGCAGGTTCTGGGAATATCGTGAGATTTTGCAAGGAAGACGGCGCAAGATACGTAAAGGCTTGCGAGATCAACGACACTTTGCGAAATAGCCTATTTAATGAGTGCAACGTGATTGCGCCGGACTTCCTGACGGTGAGGCGTGAGCAAATAACAGACGTTACGCACATTATCATGAACCCGCCATTTAGCACCGTAGAAAAGCATATTTTGCACGCTTGGGAGATTGCGCCGGATGGTTGCACCATCCTCGCCCTTTGCCCTTCCTCTCGCTTCGCCTATTGTTATGGCGACGATCAGAAATTAAAGGATCTGACAGACCTTTATGGAAGCCGTGAAGAATTAGGCGATGTGTTCAACACTTCGGCCGCTGACCGCCGGACAGGTGCGGAAATCTCTCTCCTCCGTCTTTATAAGCCATCGGACAAAACAGAGGATTTCGAGGATCTGGAATTTGACGAGACCCCGGAAGGCTGGGACGATATGGGCAACGGACAGGAGGGCGTAATCAAATACGATGCTGTGCGCGATATGGTGAAGCGTTATAACTCAGCTTTAGCGCAGTTTGATGCAGTGCAGGAGGCGAGCAAAAAGATAAATGAAGATATAAAAACCTTCACGGCTTGCCGCATTCATTTTGGCGCTCATGGTGACGACTGCAGGGGCAACAAGTTTCAGAATATCACTCGCGACCGCTTCCGCAAGGAGTTGCAGCACGCGGCGTGGCATAACGTCTTCCAGTTGCTCAACATGCAGAAGTACACCACCAACGTATTGCAGGAAAAGATCGCTCGATTCGTGGAGACTTCCGAGGCTCGCCCTTTCAACCTGAAAAATATCTATCTGGTCGTGTCTTCCGTATTACAGAACATCGGAAACATCATGGAGGAGTGCGTAGTTAAGGCCTTCGACACCATTTGCAGCCTATCTGCCGAGAACTCGACAGCGGGCGAAAAATGGAAGACAAATAGTAATTATATGGTGAACCAGAAGTTTATTGTAGATTACCTGAGCTGCGAAATGCGATGGAGTGATCATTTATCTTATACTATAGGCTGCTCTTATGACCGCCAAAGAGAATTAGAGGATTTTTATAAAGCCATGAGTTTTTTGACCGGTCAGCCGCTAATTAAAGAATATGGCCGACCATTCGAGCGGGATATTGTAGAGAGTTGCACCGACTTCGGCAAGTGGTTCTATTTTGATTGGTTCCGCGTGAAGTTCTACAAAAAAGGTACGATGCACTTTGAGTTCATAGATATAAACATCTGGTACCGCTTTAATCAGATTGCCGCCAAACATAAAGGGTGGGCAATCGGCAGCGTATCACAGTGCAAGGCTCGCAAGGTATGGCGAGATATTCAGAAGCCGTAAACCTTCATTATAGAGGGCTTCGGGAATCACAAATTCTACCTGTGCGGAAATCCGCACAGGCTAAGCAAAACATCATATAGATTATAGAATAAATTAGAAATTAGAAATTATGAGAAAAGAATATGCTTACATTCTATGCGTTGCCGGAAAGATCCAAAAAGTGATTGCAAAGAGCTGGTGGAATAAGCCGGAAGAAATTAATAATATTGCTGGCGATATGTTTGCCGCAGCCTATGCTTTCAAAAAAACGGCCGCCATTTTGGTATATGAGAAAAAGAATAGAACAGAATGGATATACGTTAGCGATCATCAGGCTTTTAACGTATATAAGCCGAAAGAAATCACCATCTGGGCGAATAATAAGATAGATTACGAGACACCGGAAGGTAAATGTATTATCACCGAATAATATTATAAAATTAGAAATTATGGAAGCAAAGAATAATAATAAGAACAGTATGAACGTTATAGAGAATATAGAGAACGAAATGCAGGTGACAGAAGAGAGCCGCAAGGCATACGGCCGACCATCCATCAACGAGGAGAAGGGATGGAAGCTGGATCACGTTATCCCTTTTGATTTCTATCACGATGCTTACATCATGAGCCGCAAGGGTATCGGCGAGCTGGTGAATATGGTACTGCAGGAATGCAATATCAAGCCGGACGATACCTGCTCATGGGCGAAGGATATTCGCACGATTATTAAGCATAGTATTGAGAACTACGATGAGCTACTAGAGGAAGACGAGGAGACTCCGGATGAAGAGAATCGTATCATATCAGGACAGTGGGTCGGCGACGCTATCGAAATACAAAGTGAGGCATATTACGTTGCCGAGAGCTTCGTCCCTCATACCTTCGAGGAGTTTAAGGAGCAGTACACCCGAGACAGAGAGTGGGAAAAATTACTTGCCTTTCGGGGTATGACCGAGGAAGAGTTCAAGGCTGATTACATTAAGCGCCATGCGCAAGGTGATGCGGCATAGGATAAGATATATCGAGGCTATCCGGTAATGCCCTATCACCCCATACAGGGGAAGCCTGAGAGCCTTCCCCTACCCCGTCCGGCAGACCGGCAAAGCGTGGAGCGACACCACTACGGGGTGCGTTATTTTTAACATAACTTTAAAAATTAAATGTTTGACTGCGGAAGCGTCCGCGTTTTTGTTTTACAGGCTGCCTGCGGTCTGTGAGGATAGCAGCAGCCGAATTTCGCCTACGACTGGCGAGGATGGAAAAAATCATCCTTCGGGGTCCGAATCCCTGGTGGGCGACAAGAGAAGAAAAGAAGATAAAAAGGTGTTGAGAATTTACTTTGCAAATAAAACAAACGTTAAAAATGCACCTAAATACGTAATTAAAGTGCATTTTATTTGGTAGTTTCAAAAATTCTTTGTACCTTTGCAAACAGAAAAAACAAGAAGATAAATAAAAACAATAACCGGCTGTGCCAGATAGCCAAATAAGTCTCAAGGGCATGAGCAGAGAAATATGATTATCACTTTCAAGGAGTTCAAGAACAATGTACGTAACACCGCTACCGTATTTTTCGGTTCGTTCAGATTTAGCGAGGCAGACGAGCGCAAGGGTCGCGAGGTTTCTATCCATCGATTCGGCGATAAGGAACAGTGGCGATGCGGTGATGCTTCCATCTTCTTCCGTCTTCCTTTGGCAGACAGCTACAAGATGGACGTTTACACCGAACATGATACATATTTCGGCAGTCACTTTGTTAAGGAGGATGCGCCTGTAGATTTCAACGCTGATACGTTCTTCATCATCGCTCCTGACTTCCTCGCTGACATCGAGAAGGCTTACAAGCGCAAGAACGATTATAAGCACTGCTGCATCAATAACTACGTGATTTCTTCTGTTTCCGTGGCCTGCGCTACCTGGATGCGTCTTACCGACTACCTGAAAGGTAAGAACGAGGTTGAACTGCTGGATGGTTCTATTCGTATCGGCGTGTGCGAGCAGGATGAAGCTAAGTTAACGGCAAAGGTACGCAAGTATATCGTTCTTGCAGAGAAGGCTTTCAAGAAGTATCTGGAAAAGAAAGGTCTTGCCAACGAAAACGAATATCTGAGTATGCTTGCACGTAAGGCAGCAGAGAAGAAGGAGGAAGAAAAGGCAGCGAAGAAGGCTGCGAAAGCGAGAGCCAAGGAACAGGCTTATATCAAGGAGCATATCTGTGTATTTGGCAAGGCTGGCGAAAAGGTAGATTTCAGTGCAGATCAGCTCATCTGCCGCTGTCTGGAACTGGGCAAAAATCATGGAGGTATTGATGCAAAAATCGCCGAGGAAAACGGCGTGGAGTGCTACGAGTGGAAAGATTATGACGGATATAGCAAAAGATGCAATTTTACCATGGTGCGCCGTTCCTTCACCCTGTATCTGAAGAAGGGATATTATATCCATATCGTAGGCGGTCTGATTACCTTCGTGCGTGGTGAAATCAAGCGCCAGGGCGTGGCTTGCGAGTGGATTGAGCAGGGCAAGGCTATCGCTGATATTAAGACCGTGAAGGGCTTCTTGGTAAGGGGTGAGCACATCGTTGCTAAGTCATTAAAGGAGGCGCAGCGTATCAGCGCCGAGAAGCGAAACAAGCAGGCTCTTAGTCTGCTGAATGCCAGAAGCAAGAATCAGCTCATTTACCAGAAGGTAGGAAATCACATGTTCACTTTTGAGGAGTCTTTGGCTTCCGGCAACTGCCGTCCTGGTACTCAGAACTTCAAAAACCGCTACGAGGCTGCCATCGGTCACGAGGCCACCGAGATTTCGCTTGCCGACCTTCGCAAGTATGGCAAGAAGTTCGGTCTTGAAGAATATACCGAGCATGTTATCCGCTATGTTATGAACAGATTGTAGAATCATATATATTACTCTTATAGAATATGGAAAAAATGATATTATCACCCTTGCAACTATCCTCAGTAGCCAAAAGCTACTATGAGGGTAGCATACCGAAGAACACCTTCGGGATGGAAAAGTATGTAGCCACAGATGGCGAGAATGCGATGTTTGTAAAGTCAGACTATCAGCCTGCACCGGGCGAAGTAGTCTTTTATATCAAGCGCATGAGATCAGAGCTGTATTGCCAGCTCTATAAAGAATCATAAAATACTTGGAGATATGGCAAAAAGAGAAATTCCCCTGTTTATTATAGACACGCTGCGAAATCACAAGCGTGGTGAGTGTGACTTCCTCGTCTGCACTGATAAGGATTGTGGTTTTATCGCAAAGGTAGATTACATCGACGAGGAAAAGGAGGAGGTAGGCGATGATTACCGCATCGGTTTCCCTCGCCGTGGGTGCAGCCTGAGAATCAAGATTCATCAGATGATAGGTCAGCATCCTGATACGGGCAGAATAAGAACTTTGCTGAAGAAGGGCGCGGAGTACTTTCTGAAGGCTGTTACCTGCGAGGTTCACGTGAACAATCCGAGCCGCGAGGAGTGTGCTGACTTCCTGAACACGCTGGTCCGTATGAATAAGCAGTATGTGGACGATGCCGGCTCAGACTATCACGCAAGACAGGCCACCATCCACACCATTATGATGCGGGAGGCTACGAGGAAGCTCCTTCTGAAAAAGCCGAAAGGCATCGAGTTTGAGAACGGCGGTGATAATGATCCGCTCAAAGGTGTAGATTTCAAGTAATAATTATTCAGCCCTCGACATCACGGTTAAGTCAATTAATATGAAGTTTTTTTTTTCTGCTATAGAAGGGTATAATAACAACCTTAACTGTTTGTTAAGCGTAAAATTGCCCATTGATGATCCTAAATATAAAAAGTTTGGAAAAGACCTTTTTGATGATTATGGTATATTTGATGGTTGTGATATAAATGATGATGTATTTCAATACTTCAATTATTACAGGTTCCATTCTGAGGATTTTACTGCATGGTATCAGACAAATGAAAAAAAAGCATGGTTTGACTTACGCTTAGGCGAGGATGGTAAAATTTATGCGGTAGCAGGCGACTCAGAAGGTATTAAGTTCTTAAACGAGGTAGCCTATATAACATTTGATTATCTTTACCATGAGATAAACTTTATGGGTAGTAAAAAAGATAGTTATTTTTTTAGTTTTTGGATTGACCCAGATGGCGGCATTCTTAAAGCTTCGAATTATGAACGTTCTTTTGACTTTTATGACGACTTAAATAATGATGACGCATATTATTCGATGAAAGAATATAGCTTCAAGGCAGCTCTCGATGATTTGGTCGCACATAGCGACGATTATCAGAATCCTATCGAGGAGGAGGATGAAGAAGATGAAGAGGAAGAATAAAAAAGCCCCGACCTAAGCCGGGGCACTGCGAGCCTTCCGGCTCGAATCTACTATAGTAGAAATTTGGCTCTTAAAGAGCGTTTGAATCCACAGACTTTAAAGAGTCTGACCGTCAACGGAAGTTTTATTGCTCTTTCTATTCCATAAAGGTTCGATTAAATCAATATCCATATAGGTACGATTAAAAGCCTTCCGAAGACGAGTGCAAATTTAAGAAATAAAACGATACGTTGTATCATTTTACCCGAATTATTAATATTAATTAAGATATTTCAGCCCTATCGCATCACGGATAAGCGGATTTTTATGGAGAAAGATAGATTTGTCGTAAATCCCAGCGAGACCGAATCAATAGTATGGACAGTTGAAGATAATGTGTCAGGCATCGGCATCACGTTCGTAGAAGGAGATTTGTTTGATACTTGCAGATATTTTGTCATCGACAAAGCAAAATGCAAGAATAAGAATGTTGATAGTATCGTTGCAAATATCACGAAGTGGATAGGTGAAAACCACCTGGATCTGGCTGTATGTAACGTTTCTGCTCGATTCCGTGCTATCTGGATACTGAACGATTCCCATAGTCTGACAGTCATCACTGAGGCTATTAATGGCATCTCTCCTGACGATGTGGATATGGCCAAAGCTTCTGATACTCTCTTTAACAAGGTTCACGATTACGTTCTTACGGGCGATGGCGAAAATGAGTTCTGTTCCGAGCAGGAGATTACCCGACTCCTGGGCGCGGTATCTATGCTATCAGATAAAGAGGCGATGGAGGTGTATTGTCTGGCTTCCGTGTTTTGGAACTACAAGGATAAGGCAGAAATAGATATTGGCAATTATGCAGATGATCTTATATGTTGGCCAGTCTATTTATCCCGTGAGCAACAAGCCGAGGCGATGGGTAACGATAGCAAGTTTATCGAAGCTGAAAATTTTGAACTCGAAGAAGAGGAAGAGGAAAAATAGAACACAAAAAGGCTTTGGCCAAACTTCTATTTAGGAAAAATAGAATATTTTATAGTAACTTTTTAAATTCACAAAAGATATGGAGACAATCAAAACAACGAATAAAAGAGGCAGACGTGCAGCAGAAGGCAGCGTTCATAAATACGTGGTGCCTGATGACGTTCACGATTGGATAAGAAAGCACGGAGGTAGCCGATATATCACAGAAACATTCCGCGCTATCAAGGCCACAACCTTGCAGGCGCAGGAGAATCCTTCGTTATAGTATCGGTGAAACTTCACCGATGCTGCGACAAAAATATAAACATCAATTTTAATACATTTAAAGATTATAGCATTATGAAAAAAGCAATCACATATTCTCTTGCAGCCCTCGCCTTCGTAGGTGTAGCCGTGCTGCTCTTCTCCACCATTGGCGTGGCAGTGTTTTTCCTGCCACTTCTGGCTGGAGCATTCAAATAGAAAAATAACGCAAAGGGCGCAATATCCTTGCACCCTTTGCGTTACTTAGATATATATAAAGAACAATTTTAATACTAAAAATATGAAAGATAATGAAGAAATAGTAGCCATCCCTTATAATGATCATGCCATTTTCGTTGATGAGTTTGGCATATTGAGTGAGCGTGTTGGTTTGGCATGGAAGAAAGACAAAGATATTCCAGATAGATTAGATAATCCGTATTATATCGGCACTGATGACTACTGGCACATTCCTGCAGGTGCAAAGGACGACTTTGATGATACCCCAGTTATCGCCCATCGTGGCGAAACGATACCCTTTGAAAATCTATGTCATGTCTTTGGATATACTCGATATATTTCATCACTTATTCCTGATTTAGAAAATTATGATGTTCATATAGATAAATCGAATATGACTGGTTCCTTAAAGGTATTCATAAACCACTGCTTTTATAATGACGGAGATTCTGAAGATAAATGCTGGTATTGTGAACTGACGGTAGAAACAGACAAGAATGTGGTAGTAATGTCTTTAAATGATATTCTACATTCTTCGGCTAGTGGTTTAGAGAATGAGGAAGAGGATATATTAGAAAAGCTGAGAGACCGCCTAGTTCCTTTCCTGATAGAATACCGCAAGCTGTTTCATTCTAAGGTTGAATTTGGAGTTTTCTTCAGGAAATCAATTTCCCCGAATGCTGACGACCGCAAAAAGGAAAACCGTATCATCTATGATAAAGAAAAGAAGTATCTCGGAACGATAAGGAGATTCGTGCAGGATGAATTTAAAAAGCAGTGGAACGAGTTCCTGGATAAAGAGTATCAGGAGGAAGCATATAAAAGTAAGTCTGACGAGTGGCAGCAGGAAGCCGCCAGCAAATACGATATGTACCCGAACCTGATGGAGTAGGCTTCCTTACGTTATTGCATCGGCGGAATATCACTGAGTTTCGCCGATGCAAAAGAAAATAGAGCTTTAAGATATATCTATAACAACTTAAAATTTTTGGCTTATGAGAACTAAGAAGTTTTTGTTTGCCACCACCTTTTTGATGATGGCAGCGTGCATGATGAGGGATATTCTACTGATATTACCTTTACGATGGGTAGGAAGGATAGCGAAAAGCCCTACTCCACCTTTACGGTTCCTGACGTGCAGTTTGAGCGTAATAAGATTACCACGATTAGGGGTCAGTACTTCAACCATCAGTCGGGCATCGCTATGTCGCTGAAAGCGGACTGGAACAAGAAGGGATTTGATGTAGAGATCTAATGTGGAAAGGTGTATTTGTACTTTAGTACTTTCGTACTATGGTACTTTTACACCTTTATTCTTTGGTACGTTAGTACTTTCGTAACTTGGTACGAGGTAAACGGTTTCGTAGATATGATTTCCTGTTTTTCCTTATATATGATAAGATATTCGAGAAGATAAATGAGAAGATAAACGAAGTACTTTTATACGTTCACACCTTTGTACGTTTGTACCTTGGTACTTTAGTACTTTAGTACGTTTCCTCTTTAGTACATTGACTCTTTCGTACTTCGGTACGTTTGTACTTTAGTACAGAAGCACTATTATAAATTCTAATAATTAAATATGATTAAAATCTAAAAATAATAAGGTAATTATTTGTAGGAATGAATATTTTTTAGTACTTTTGCACCGTAGTACTTTAGTACTTTAGTGCAAAAGTACGTAGATACCACAGTACCTCGGTACTTCGGTGCAAATGTACATTAGTGCTTCGGTACGTTGGTTCAAATGCACGTTAGTACTTTGGTACCATTCAGCGTTTAGAATTTAGAAATAAATATATTAGTTTACTTTTAATACATCTTAAAGATTATGGCAGAAAATAGATTGAAAGAAGTTCTTGCCTTTGTCAATCACAAGGGCGGTGTTGGTAAGACTACATCAGTACAGAATTTGGCGGCAGGTTTGCGCCGTTATGGTAAGGGATATTTCGGACAGAACGTTGCAGGGAAGGAGCGTAAGCCTCGCATCCTGCTTATTGACCTGGACCCTCAGAGTTCGCTTTCCTTCCTCTTCGGATGGAGCGAAACGGCAAACAGAGGATTGCCTACCGTATACGATGCACTGGTGGAGCAGAAGCAGGTGCCTATCTATCAGGTGCGAGAAGGAGTGTATCTTGCTCCAGCTTCAAAAAAATTAATCTCTATCGAGCCTTTCCTGAATCAGAGAGCGGTACCGAGAAAAGCGCTCTATAAGTTGCTGTCAAAACCGCTGGTTCTGATGACTGACGACGGTGGAGATTTGGCTAGTGATGGGATAGACTGCCACGCTAGCTTTGGAGATATATCCTGCGATTATGCCAACTGTAAAGGTATGCTGAAGATAACAGAGGCTTTCGATTTCGTCTTAATTGATTGCCCACCAGCATTATCACTGCTTACCTATAATGCGCTGACCGCAGCATCGAGTGCCGTGCTGCCTGTGCAGTTGGAACCTTTGGCAACAAAAGGTATTGCTGAAATCATCAACGCCATCAAGGAAACCCGTGAGGATCTGAATGAGGATTTGGCCGTTCGTGGCTTGCTGATGGTGATGAGTAACGACCAGACCAAGGCGACGAAGAAGTTCAAGAATTATCTCATTGAGACTTTCGGTGATTACGTGTTCGATGCCTATACCCGAAGAGATACCAAAATGGTAGAGGCGCAATCGCTGAATAAGGACATTTTCGAGTATGCGCCTTATTGCAGGGTAGGCATCGATTATGAGCAGCTTACGAAGGAGATACTTGAGAGTATGCCGGAGTAGGGATAGTGATTAGTGATTAATAATTAAAAAATAGCAGTTATGGCAGTAAAACAAAATAAGAAAGCTAAGTCTTTTGATAAAGATTTTGATGATGCACCTATTGTTCAGGAAAACAAGCTTATTTTGGAGCAGGGCAGAGAGCAGGAGCAGGAACAGAACGTTTCTGCTCCTGTGGGCAGTAGTGCAGAGCAGCCGGCAGCAGAACAGCATGTAGCTCCTGCTGTCGATATGAAACCGATGAAGAGTACGAAGACCGTAAAACTGATACTTCCTATGGAGTATTATTTCAAGCTGGTGCAGATTAAGGCTTGTACCGACAAGAGCCTTCAAGACCTGGCAGCGCAGGCCGTTATGGACTTCGTGGATCATTTCGGAAAAGAGTAGGTAAACGAAAAGTCAGATTTGCTGGTAAACAGAAAAGTGGTTTTAGGTGAAATCCTACTAAAGTCTTTTACCTTCTGAGGTGCCGAAATAGTACCGAGGGGTATAGTTTTCGGTACCAACTCACTACATTTATGGCTAAGTTCGCATCATAAAACGCTGATTTATAAGCATTTATGTTTTTAGAAATACGTTGTACCAATGTAATCTTCATTGAATCAAATGGTTAAATGATTGATTTATAGATGGTTATGATAAAAAGTTAGCCATAAATGTAGCGAGTTTCGTACCAAAAGGTACAAAAGGGTTATAGTTCTTGGTACATAACAAGTCACTACATTTGTGGCTAAGTTTGAGGTAAAATTTTACTAAACTCTTTTACCTTCTTTCTAAATTCTTTTACCGAAGGGTATAGTTTTCGGTACGTAAGGGTATAGTTTTCGGTACCAAAGGGTATAGTTCTTGGTACGAAGTTCTAAAATCCGGAAGGGTATAGTTTTCGGTACGTAAGGGTATAGTTTTCGGTACCAAAAGGTATAGTTCTTGGAACCTCGATATTTCGGAAACCTTAGTGTTTATCGGCATTTCAAGAGATTTTCAAGTTTCTATACTAATACTGATACTATTTATTATATCTGTATATATAAAAATGAAAGAAAATATATAAGTAACAGTTATGGGCGCAAAAGAAGACAAGCGAATAAATGAAAATCAGGTTACTTTCCGTGACTTGGAGAACCAGCCAACGGAACAGCAGCTTTGCAATTTGCGGTGGATCAAGACTCCGTGCTCTTACGCTTCGCTGGGCAGTACCTTCTCACTCCTGCAACAGGATATTATGTTGCAGGTAAGCGCAAAGCTGCAGGAGTATATCAATCAGTACTACGACCAGATGCGATATAAGGAGAAGACTTATCCTAAATCTCCGTTCCTGTCTGAGGAACAGAAAAGGGAAGCTCTTCATATCCGTATAGATATGTCTGAACTAGTAGATAATCATAGCAACTACAAGGAAATGTTTCAGGAGTTTGCCGATGGTAAGGTTCCTATCGTAGAAGAAATTGGCGCTTTGAGGGTGTTCGTAAAGAAAGATAAGATTTCGGACTTCTATCCTGTATTCGATCGCATTTCGCTGCCTAAGAAAACGTGGGTAGGCAAGGATGGTACCATCAAGGATGTTTATTCGGGCGTTGTCGAGTTAAACATCAATCATTTTGTGGCCGATTATGCTTTTGACTTGAGCAAGGGGTATGTGCCGCACATGGCTCGTGTAGCGAAGACCAGTAAGCGAAGAGTAACACCGAGGGTTTATCTCTGGCTGATGGAGAATAAGGACCGCCCACGCAAGAAGGGGAAGAGCGACCCTTTATCGGTTACGGTAGAGAAGCTGAAGGACTTCCTGGGGTGCTATGAGATAGATCCGGAAACGAAGGAAAAGGTTTATCAGTATGCTAAGTATTCTAAGTTTAAAAAGGACGTTCTGGATAAGGCAAAAGCCGACTTGGTGGCACAGGCAAAGAAGAATGATATAGATATTACCTTTGATTATACAGAACATTATCCTAAAGGCAAGAAACGAGGAAACCCTGATTATATCACCTTTGAGGTATTCTATACGCCGCTCGGCAAACTCCATAAGGCTGGAAAATATTCTGAGGGTGAACTGTTCGATGCGAAGGCTTACGACGTTAAGAAGAATGTGCAGCCTACATCTGCCAAGATAGAAACGAAGGTAGGCGAGGGTGCCGACAAGTGGAAGGCATTCTGCAAGCTCATTATAGGCGACGCTGAGAAATCACTGGTTTCCCGCATCTCCTTCGTTGGCATGAAGAACGGAAGGTTCTGCGTAGAGTGCAGCGATGATGACTTTGAAATGATACGGAAGTTAGGTATCGAGGAGAAGGCTAGGGAGTTCTTCGACTGCAAAGGCTCCTTTGCGCCAGTGTTCTACCGAGGATAGTTCTAAAGGTAAAAAGGTAAAATCGCCTTTTTACCTTTTTTATTTTTAAATATGTCCCACCCATTTCTCCCCCTTTTCGTACCTTTGCATCAGAAACATTAAAAGAAATGAAAACGTATGAAAAGGAAAGAGATTATTCGACTACTCTTGATAGCAGTAGTGATGATGATGTTTACAGCTTGTGCCTCTTCTCGACGGGTGGTTAGCGATAACCACCAGGAGGTGAAGGATAGCGTATCAGCTATTCAGCAGGATAGCGTGCATCAGAAGGTAGCGGTGAATGACAGCGCAGCCGTTAAGGTGAGCGAGGATAAGCATACTTCTTCTACATTGACGAAAACGGGCGAATATGAGGAAACCATACAGGAAAATATCACTGAGACCACCGATTCTTCTGGCAACAAGCAGACTACCACTAACCGCACCACCCACCGCAAGGGCAGCTATAACAGCCAATCATCCTACGATGAGCGTTTACAGCGACAGCAGCAGGAAATCAATCAGATGCAGAAAACTATCGACAGCCTTGCTGTCAGCAACCGCAATGATGTTGGTACCCACTGGGAAGCCACCGACAGCTTGTCAGATACGCAGGAAAAGAATACCGCAGAAACGAGAAAGGCTACGTGGATGCAGAAAGCCAGACAAAATGCCTTTGCCCTGTTTCTGATACTCGTAATAGTCTTATTGCTCACGACAATTAAAAAACATACCGACAATGGGAAAGGGAAAATCTAAGCAGCGTGGTTACGACATCGTGGATAATGACGAACAAGCAGAAGTAACGCTGCAGGATTTCGTCATCCCGGCAAAGATAGAAGCCTTCGGTAATCAGTATGAGCCGCAGAATCATTGGACTGACGGTTGCGAGGTATTCAATGATGCTCGACTTCGTGAGTACTTCAAGGCGATAGTTTGTCCGCTGGGTGACCCGCTTTCGCTCTATCTGCAGGAGCTAGGCTATAAAGGTTTCCACATGCAGAATGATGAGAGTGGCGAGCCGGTCATCTATTGCAGGGCGAAATAGCCGCATTCGTTCCCAGCGATTCCATCGCTGGTTCCTTTCTCAAAAATACAATATTTCGCCGAAAATATATGAAAATATATACAATATTTCTCGAAAATTATATAATGGATTTCTAATTACTTAAAATATAAGGATTTATGGGTAAAGATAAAAGACCTCACAACTATCTGAAGATAGCGGAGGAGAGTGAGACTGGCAAAAAGCTGAAAGCATTTCTTGCTGAGTGCAGTGGAGCAAGCGAAAAGGCGAGAGCCTGGGTAGAGAAGCAGGGCGGTGATACCTATTATGAATCACCCGAAGGCTTTGCCGGAGGCGTGGCGCTGGTAGAGTTCAAGAACACCATCAGTAAGGAAGGTTGGACAAACGTTCAGACTCCTACCAAGGACGGAATGCAGAGCACTTCTCTCTTTGTTCCAGAAGAGAACAGCGAACTGGAGAAGGAAATGATGGCACTCCCTATAGTAAACGAAGCGGCGCTTATTGCCATCCTGCAGTTCAAGCCAAAGATGGCAAAGGACAAGGACGGAAAGGAAGTGCAACTTCCGTTCACCTTCGGCAACACTACGCCTGTGCTCTTTCTGCATCATGGTTTCTATTATACCGATGTGCCTTATGAGAGCACGAGCGATGACTGCCAGGTAATCACGGAGAAGGAGTTCCTTCGCCGAAAGATGGCAGCAGTAAATGAAGGCTAAATTACTATTTTTTATCATATTATATATTTAGGTCTTAGGTTTTAAGTTTTTAAGGTTAAATTTTCAGCCAGCCGTCCGTGATGGATAGCTGGTTGTTTTCTGTTTACTTCTCGCGGTGAATCTCTTCCGCAACCATGCCATAGCCTGACTGCTGAGCATCAAGGCGGCGGGTCAGTTCGCTGATGAGCTTCTGCTGTTCGCCTATCTGCTTCTGCTGCTCGGCTATGATGTCGAGCATGCGATTAAGGGTAGCCATGCTGATGTCCTGTTCTGCAGCCGGCGCAGAAGCAGTCTTTACGGCAGGAGACGGAATGGTAGACGTAGTGTCCTCTTCCGTTTTCTCTTCCGTTCTCTCGCCTCTGCTTTCCGCGCCTCCGTTCCCAGTGGTTCCATCGCTGGTCCATCCCGGCACCACCGACTTTATTCTATCCACATCGAGCGGATTGCGCAGGGCACGTGTGCCAAGCTTGCGCTTTTCGTCATTGTCGATATAGCCGCCATCCGGCTCAAACTGATCATCAATGCCAGGGCGCACGTGCTCCATGCCCTCATCGCCTTCTTCCATCTGAGAATCCGCATCCACGATAAATGCCGACAGCGGAACGTGGAACGCATTGCAGAAGCGCAGCAGGGCGATGGTAGGCAGCGGCGACTTCATGCGGACCCAACTATCCAGGCATGTATTACTCGTAGTACCCATTGCTCTCATCACCTGCTTGTTTGTGATGTCTTTGTTTGCTTCCATCCATTTGTTGAGGAAGCTGTAGTTATAAAAGTACTTCATATCTCAACTATATTTTAAAGGTTTAAAAACTCTATTCTGTTCATCTAAAAATTAATTAATACAGCTAACCTGTGTTAAATTCCCCTAATTTTCGGCAAAAAATATAGGTAACATTTGGTAATTATAATTTTATTATTTAAATTTGCACCAAAATTAAGAAATAAAATCGAAATGACAAAGGAAATCATAGAAAAAATATGTAGAAAAAACACTTCATTAGAGGTAAATGATATTTCGGTGGAGGAAAAGAAGAACTTAGCTGAGTTTTTATCGACTAAGGGATTCACAACTTCTACTTTCTATCTCAGATTTTTCCAGAAAGGTTTTGATGCCTGGGAAATCCAAGGCGTTAACGACTGCAAAAAACAGTTCTTAGCTATACCCGAAGTAGGTAAGCTATTGGCTGAGTATGTTGAAACCGATGCGCTGGGCAACGAGATAGGCAAGAAAGGCTATCTGGCAGAACTTGCCAAGAGCGACGAGCCTGGTGTGTTCTATACCTGCTTAAAAAAGGCGAACAACGGTCTCTGCATGAAGTTCTTCGCCTATATGGAGGAGCGAGGCATGAGCCGCACCACCATCATCAAGCGCTTCACCGCTGATGATTGGAAGCCCTGGGAGCAGGAAGGAATTAAAGCGCTACTGCTTTTAAGGGTAAAAGGGTAAAAAAGTAAAAAGGTAAAAAAGCCTTACCCATCTCGCTTCCGTTCCCAGCGATTCTATCGCTGGTCTTCTATTTAAAAATTCGTAACTACATATATGATAGATGTAACTTTTGATTGGGAATCTTGTTCGCTTTCTCCCACCGCAGCCGTGATGAGTCTCGGCGCGGTGGCGTGGAAGCGCTACGGGAAAGAATCACCTTTCTTTGATGAAGGTGATGGTGTGTTAAGAAACTCCACTTTCTCTGCACACGTTGATTTGCGAAGCATGTTCATAAACGGGTTCGCATTTGACAAGAGTACGGCAGAGTGGTGGGCGAAACAGAGTGACGAGGTAAAAGCTGCCTTGCTCGGCAATGACAGCGACGAGGAACCTTGCCGGCCAATAGATGTTGTGATAAATGACTTCTTCGGATGGATAGCCTATATCAAAAAGAAGCTCGGTGATGAAGAACTTTGCCTTTGGGCACAGGGTTCCGATTTTGATCCGGCTATTCTGAGATATATCTGCTACAAGCTGGGTATCAAGCTTGAGATAAAGCATACTCAGTTGAGAGATCATCGCACGTTCTACCTGGAAATGGCAAGAATCATTTGGGATGCAGCCGAGCCAAACGAGGAACGTTTTGACCTAGACAAGGCTTATGCCCTGACTACGGACTATAAGGACATCGCCGATGAAGGTGCTGCACATAATCCAATCTTCGATTGCAAGCGAAGTATCTACTCCACCTGGCAGATGATGACGAAGATAAGAGAAGTCTATGCCAAGACTATTTGATTTGCCCTATATCCCCAACCGGACGGGCATACAGCAGAGGCATAGGAACCTATCCCGATACAGAATGCTGCATCGCTTCGCCTATACCGAGACGATGAGCGGACTGAGGGATGATATTCCGACCCTTCTCTTCTATGCGCCCTTCGCCCTGTTGAAAGATACCTGCGAGTATCTTTGCAGGATGATGGCGGGCAGCGTGGAAGATATGATCATCACGCCGTCGCATAGTTGCCGCCGAAAGAACGGAAAAATCTATTGGAGGCAGGAGGTGCAGATTATCGGTCTAGATACCGATTTTCTCACGATGGAAAGTCTATCGCAGATGATAGTACACCGTATGGAAACCATCTGCAACTGCAAAGTAAGGCGTTATCGCCTGGAAACATTCTTGAATTTATAAACGAAAAGATATGAAGAAATAAAAGATATTCTGCATGACATCATGCAACTTCGGTACGATATACAATTCGTTTCCGATTTTTATTTTGTTAGACAACCGAGCCATCGGTTAAAATGGCAGGAAGACCAGACGGGCGATAGGTGGACGCTGAAAAGCTTCACTGATAAGTTGATACCCCCCCCACCGCAGTCTCGGAACGATAAGTGAAAAGTCTGATTAAAAAGCCTGAGGAATACCTATCGATGCGGTAAGCGGGGCATCCTCGAAATTTGGCGGTGTCGCCCCGAAGGTCTTCTTTCTTTGACAATATGATATAAAGAGAATAGGGGAGGCAGTCTGGAAACGCTCTTAAGCAAGGGTAGTGGGAGTCAGTAATGCCCCACGACTATGCTGTACACTGCATCTTTGCAGCGGGCGAGTACCACAGATTTTCAAATGCTCCGACCGCTCGCTCTGGAATATAACCCGGCAAGATGCAAACACTTGAAGTTTGGCCTACCCTTGCGTTTAGTTAATAGTTAAAAGTTAATAGTTAATAGGCAATCTCGCTCAAGGGCGCTAGCCTCTATAAATTATAAACTATAAACTGTAAACTAAAAAGAGTGGTGCCTTCCCTTTCTCTTTTAACTCTATAAATACTCTTGGTATAAGATATGTTATTCCACCCTATATTAAACCAGATTGCCAATCTCGACATGACTTTCCTTGTGAAGTCAGCCGATGAGCAGCGCATCGAAGGACAGACGGCTTGTTTCTGTCCCCTCTGCCAGAAGGAAGAGGCAGACGATGGCGAGCAGAGCAAAGCGAAGCAGACACCGCACCTCATTATCTATAATAATGAGCGTGGTGGTATGTATAATGGTGTAGGGGTGGATAATGATACCAAGGCAGAGCACGGTGCCCTGCGCTGGATGTGTACCAAGACTGGAAAGTATGGCTACGGTGCAATCGAGCTTTATGCGGCAATGCGTAAGCTGCCGATGCACGGAGCAAGCCTATTGCGTCTTTGCCACGACCTCGTGGCAAAGGTGTATGGCGACAACGAGAAGACAAGAGCCAAGTGGCCGATGCTCTTTGCCAGGATGGACTACCGTACCATCGCCCCACAAACGATTGAAACGTTTTCTTTTATTCCAAAAACTGACTTCAATCCCCAGGAGCTTGCAGCCCTTGGGTGCGAAGTTACATCCGTAAAAGGCATTCCGCAATACGGCTTCGGCAAGGACTTTAATACTACGATGCTAAATGAAGATTTCCGCATATACGCCGTAGATAAAGTAACCCTGCCTAACGTGGTGAGAAACGGACAACTGGTAAGCGAAATCATTTACGGCACTCCCTGGAACCCGCTGTTCGTCTGCTTCGCTACAGACGTAATAGCGCCGCAGGGCAGCTGCGGATGCTTCTTTCGTCCAGCCATGCAGCAAGACCCCATCGTCTTCTCCACCTGCGAGGATCACAGCGTGAGAAAGGTGAGTAAGTGGCTGATGGGTGATAAGGTTTTCACCTATGCGATGGACCATCGGAGTAATAACTCTACTGCCGTTCACTCGGCAATAGAAAAGCTGCAACCCGATGAACCTTATACAGAGACTAAGGAGATATGGGTGGAGAATGAAACGAAGGAAGGAGCGCCGAAAGGTACTTATCATAGTGAAGAGGAACCCATAGAAGTGGGCGACATCAAGGCTCAGAACATCGTGTTCTGTAGAACACCCGAAGACGCATTGAGCATTTATTATGCCATGCGTTCCCTGCGTCAGGATAAGGCGCAAGATAAGCATTTTCAGAAATATTGTTGGTATCACGTAGCCTTCTCGCTAGGCAGAAGAAACTTCTGGTATATCGAGCGTGGGCAGTGGAGGCAGGAAAAGTTAGACTTTAATGCCGTGCAGTATCAGAAGATGAAGCGATTTGCCGAAAGGGTCATTATGATTTACCCTAACGACATCGCTAGCCAAAGGGATTGTGGCGCTATTGCAACCAAATATTGCGATATATGTTATGCCACGCTGCCAGATGGCTTCAGAAGTAGATATAATCAAAGGTGGAACTGGTTGTATGGCTGCTCTCCTCGCTCAGTGAGAGATTATCTGATGTGCTATCACATGGATGATGCCGACAACTTCAAGTTCGATCATGATATAAGGTTGCCGCTATACTCAAGGTTGCGAGGTGCCAACAATACGGATCCATTTGAGATAGAATATCCTCGTGATCCGAGAAGCGGCAAACCTAAACCGCCTACCTGCAAGGTATCGCCTACCAAGGTGTGGTTATTTATGACCTGCCATGGTTATTACCGAATGATAGACCCTGAGAGTACCGACCTCGTAGGTCAGTATATCCATCTGGATAGATGTTTCGTCGAATACATCGACCAGAAGAGTATCATTCAGGCAACAAAGGTTCAACTCCTGCAGTTCACTGAGCAGAGTTGGCGGTATAATGACAAGGAGCGCAAGATGATGTCAGATTGTGCTAACCTGATAGACAAGAATTTCAGTGAGAAATCGGCTGGTGGCTTGCAGAGCATGGTGATAGATTTCACCGAAAGCTTCGATGCGCATACGGAATATTTCTTCTTCCGCAATGTAGCGTTGAAAATCACTCCCGAAACCATCATGCCAGTCAGTTATGAAAAGCTGAACTTCTTTATCCCAGCCTTGGCAAAGAAACCGTATGATTTCACGATGAGGGTATTCAATCCTCCTTTTGTTATCAGCGAGAGCCAGGAATATAAGGATAAAGTGGCAGCCATCGCCCAAGATGAAGCGCAGGTTAACGAGGACGGTTCACCTGTCTTTACGAGAGCCGAAATTGACCAGAAGAAGAAAGACCTTAAAGATTGGGCGCAAACCTTCCGCTGGCAAGTAGATTGGCAAGGCAAGCAGGAGAAGGAACTTTGGCCTGTGCTGAGAGTGATACGCGGTTGCTGCAATATGCAGTGGAGACTGGAGCAGGACAGTATTCGCAACAAGAAGCCGATGCCCCCTGAAGCCATCGCCGACATCAACTCTCATTTCGCCAACATGATTTCCTGCTTGGGAAGAATCTGCTATCGCTCATGGGCTGACATGCAGAGTATCTGCCCCTATCTCCTCGAAGATGCGGTGGAGGACGAAAAGCAGGCAAGTGGCGGTTCGGGCAAATCTCTGATGATAAACCTCGTGGTAGGTTCTGCTGTGAATGTGCTGCGTGTCGATATGAAAGAGTTTGTAACGATTGCCGACGCAAAGTTTGCTCTTTCTGATTTACTGATATATCCGGGTAAGTTTAGAGTAATACACTGGGAAGATAAGCCTTCGGGTTTCCCGATGAAGTACTTCTATATCAAGGTAACGGCGGGTGCCAAGGTTGAGCGAAAGTTCGGCGACCCGATTGTATTCAAACTGGAGGAATCGCCACTGAATGTGATTACCAGTAACTATCAGCTAAGTGATAGTGAAGATAGTACGCTCAGACGTTTTCCCCTGGTGTCATTATCCGACAGATTTTGTGGTGAGAATCCCATGAAACATAAGTTGGCGCGCTCTCCTAAAGAGGTAATGAAGAATCTCGCCTCAGACCCCGAAAAGCTGAACGAGCGAGACCGCAATCAGGCGATATATATCTGTGCCCTTGCCGTGCAGTTCATCATGCGCTATCATACCTTTGCGGTTGCTCCTCAGAAGAACGTTCAGCGAAGATTGATGGTAAGAGAGCTGACCGAGAACACGGTGAACTACTTTGAGTGGTTCTTCAGCCGTAATGAGGTATATTCAGCACCTATCTGTGCAGACGAAATGTTTAATGAGTTCATGCGAGATTGGGCTGATGCCAGCGAGGGTAAGAGCAAGGAATACAGCCGAGCCACCTTCAAGAAGAAAATCAGGAAGTATTGTGAGAATATGAATATCGACTGCAATCCGGAGAATCTTCTGATAGGTGAGGACAACAAGCGTCATGGCTGTTTCAAGCTTCGAGCCTGGATAACGGAGGAGTACTTCGTAGGACGGGAATGGGAGAATGATGAAAGTGTTGAGCCGAAGCATATCCGCAGGGTGAAGACGAGCAAGCACGTCTATTTCTTCTTCCGCAAGGGTAAGGATCATATTCCTGAAAGCTATGACGAGCTGAAACGGATAGCGAAGGAATATGTGGAAGGTCCCGACCCATTACCTTATCGTGATGATGACGGAAATATCGTTTCCCTCACCTCAGAAGAGGAAGAACGCTGGAAGGCATTCACCTCCCGCAAGCAGGGCAGAAGGCAAGCTATACCGAACGCTAGCGATGGCAGCAATGCTGCTGCTACCGTAGATGAAATAGATAAGAGCAACCTGCCATTCTAGCCTCCGTTTCCAGCGATTCTATCGCTGGTCCGTAAACAAGAAAATCGAATTTCTATAAAAATAAAAAGCAAAATGAAAATACAAGCGCAATCATCCCTCTTGCTTCGTCAGGCTTTGCAGAAAGCTGCGAAGTGTATCGATAGTAAATCAACTATCGCCATCTTGAGCAACGTGCTCTTAACCCAGCGCAAGGAAGATGGTAAGTTCTTCTTCGTATCAGCTACCACTGATTCGGAACTCATCATCCCTGCACCTCTCAGTATCGTAGAAGGCAGCTTCAAGGAAGATGTCGTTCTGTCTATTACATCCTTGTTATCACTCCTCTCTACACTTCCTGCTGACTGCGTAGTTACCATGGATCTGTCTCAGGATAAGGAGCGCTGCATGAATATCGAGTACTGTACTCAGAACGGCGAAAATGTAAAGAAGGGAAACGTCAGTCTGGTTTATTTCAGTGCCGAGGGTTTTCCACGTGCAACTCAGCCTGACGATGCCAGTCTTCACATCTCTCTTCCGATGGCAACCTTCAGCAATGTGCTCGCTCATGCTGGCAAGTTTGTAGGCAATTCAGAGCTTCGCCCTATTATGAACTGCCTGTGTATTGATGTGGCAGAGGACCGAAGTGAGGTTATCTTTGTAGCATCCAACGGTCACGTCCTCATTAAACTTATCCATACCAACAATCCGGAAACGGGAGGCAGTAACTTCTTCCGTAGTGGAACACCTGGTAAGATTCTCGTAGAGAAATCATTCTTCAAGACCCTTTCCGTTTTTGATGACTGTGAGGATATTGATATTGAGGCAAACGAGAGTATGGTGCGCTTTACATCAGGAGATGATATTACTTTTGTCTGCAAAAAGATGGCAGGTCAATACCCTAACTACAACTCCGTGATTCCTCGCAACAACCCTTATAAGGTTACAGTAGATAAACGTGAACTGGCAAGCGTAGTGAAGCGTGTGGCACTCTTTTCTAGCGAAAGCAGCAATCTTATCGTTCTGAAAAAGGATGGCATGTTCCTCGATATTACTGCGCAGGATCTCGACTTCAGCATGGCAGCCAACGACCAGGTGCTTATCATCGACAGTAATTGCGTAGAGGGTCATCGCATTGGATTCAAGGCAAGCAGCATGCTCGATGCCCTGGCACCTATCCCAGATGATACCGTATGTCTGCATCTTGGCGACCCTTCCAAGGCGGGAGTGATTACCGCCAATGACTCTTCGCCTAGAGCATTGACCCTGCTCATGCCGATGATTATCAATGATTAAACTTACATCGAACGAATAAGATAAGATTATGGACGATACATTGCTCTTTATCCCTCCCTGCTGCGTGGATAAAAAACTGCCCAAGGCCGTGATGCAGGCACCACGGCGGGCATTGAATTTCTATACTCACGGCGATGTGCTGGTGGATAAATTCTTCCACGCTGTCGGATTTATGGCCGATACGACTCCGAGCCGTGAAACAAAGAACCATTTCTGCGTGATGGTGCTGGCTATGACCGTAAGCAGAACTTCTGCCACCGGTTATATCATCAACTACCTGCAGACTTGTTTCGAGCGTGAATGGATCACTCACCTGGTGCTCTCTACCGACAAGAGTGTAGAGGATTGGCTGGATACCCATCTGCAGGAGTATAAGGACAGAATCCTCTATGTAAACCATAAGGACGTAACCGTGCAGACTTCGCACATGGTTCTTTACAACGAGGAAAAGGCTTTCACCGTGGCTGGTCCGATGCTCGATACGCCAACGGGCAAGCTGTCGCATTATTCGATGGTACTTTATCCTGACTATGCAGCCTGGGATAATTCGTCCGACTGGTCTAACCCTTTAAAGAATATCTGTTTACCCGATATATTGCGACATCGGCAAAGAGTGGCCAAGGAGAAACAAAAGGTAAAGAGCACCATCCTTGACCGTTTCCTGCATGCTCAGATGCCTCCTTATGCAGAGAATATGGAGCAGAAAAGCCATCGTGATTATCACGACTTCGCCGGCAACGTGTAAGCATCTGGAAACCGAAAAATATGTATTGCCATGACAAGATATAAGCAGTCTTATCAGAACCTTCGCCAGTTCTGCGAGAAGTGGCAGTGGATAGACCCACGCAGCGGTCAGCAGGTAACTGGCTATATTCATCCGCAGACAGCGAGGAAGGTAGAACGCAAGCCGTTCTACATCAAGTTCCTTACCAAGACCGGACACGTAGATGAAGGTGAATGCGTCTGTCTGAAGGTAGATGTTCTGCGCCATCAGAGAAAAGTGCAGTTTGTTAACAGCGGAGAAATCCGTGTGGTGAACGATATTCTGGTACTCGAAGTAGACGGAACCAGGTTCATCACCCATTAATGATAATTCTTCATGTTTTGGATTTAGAATAGATTTTTAAAACTCTAAGCTGTTCATCTTTTTAGGTGAAATTATTGGAATGGTTATTACGTCAGTCCCTTTAGCGTAAGGTAAAACCGTGATACAATGTGTAAATCAAAGCAATGTAGGGTCTTTTACTCATTTTCCCTATACCTCCCCGGTGCGTGAGCATAGGGCGCTTTTTAACTGAAATATTCATTTTAAAACAAGATATATTGATTATGTGGAATCCGTTTAAAAGAAATAAAGAGAAGGAGATCAAGAAGACTATGATAATTTTGAGTAGCCTTCATGCTTCGGTCAGTAAATGGGAGAAGGCTGGCCTGATTCACTGGCAGGTGAAGGGCAAAACCCTCCTGCTGGAGCAGAGCTTTGCCATTAGCATGATGTCGCGGGGAGCAGAGGCATTCAAAAGATCTCTTGACCTCTTAGCACAACTCAAGAATGCTGATTTGATAGGTGAAGCCTACGAACAGCAGCGCATAGACCTGGAGACAGCAGCCGTACGCAAGGCGCAGGAGCAGACCAAGACCAAGCTCACCGATATAGACATTCAGCGCATCCGTCAGAATGCACGCGAGGATATGCAGCATATCGACATGGAGAGCATCCATGATGCCATTCATGAGTTCGACATCATGATTATCCGCAGCAACGCTATCTCTTCTGCCGATGCTACCCAGGAAGGGGGGCAGCTCGTAGCCGTAGGTCATTTCGACGGAAAGAAGGTGGAAATGGCAATGTGGGACGAAATCAAGAATGATCTGAAAGAAGAAAAATAATGAGGATAAAGATATAATAATAAGAAGGTATAGTCTTAAAACTATACCTTTTTCTGTATCTAATATATAATAATTCTTAAATTTAGACCAAATTATAAATTAAACAATAGCTAACCTATCATTGTTTGAAATATTTTTGTATCTTTGTAGCCGAAAAGGTAGGTAATCTATACCTTTTAAAGGAAAACGAAATGGTTAATATCACCCATTGTTCACAGAAGCCTGATGCCAAGCCTTGCTGGGTATGCCTGCACGGTAGGTATTGCATCGGCGGATTGTACTGCTGCAAGTATAAACGGTATGTGCAGTATCAGGACACCGCCGATTGTCCGGATAAGGAAATGGAGCAGGTTAGTTAGTAACACAATAATAAGGTAAAGATATGGAAAATGAATTTAAAGCCATCCTGCTTACAAAGGAGTCTTGGATGAATAGCCAACTGAGCGTAGCCAAGTATTCCGGAGGTGTGCAGGTTACTGGTGAAGGTGGCAAGAAGAGAATCCTCTTCATTGTAAACAAGGAGGGTAAAGACCTGTACCAGGTGGGCATCCCTTCTGGCGAGCCAGCCGACTTAGTAGATAAGGAGTTTATTCCTCTCTATAAGAAGCTGGGTAGAGATTTGTTTATTTCCATCGTTAATGCAAATCCGTTGGCTTCCCGCAGGGAGCTGAAGGAAATTCTCACCCAGGCTGCCGATATAAAGAAGAAGGGTGAGGAAGCAGAAAAGGCAGCAAAAAGAGAAAAAGAGAAGAGACAAAACCCTTCGCTTTTTGATTAGTAATTTCAAGTTTCACTACATTAAAAAGATTTATAAGCAAAATGAGAACATTAGAAGAGTTTCAGAAAGAAGTCCTTGCCCCTTTGCGCAAGGAGAGAGATGACAAGCAGGACGCAGCGAGAGAAGCTCGCTCTAACGCTGCTGCTGAATATATGCTGGCAAAGAAGAAGATTCAGGAAAAGGAACATGCCTTCAAAGAATTACAAGAGCAAGTTCTGGAAGCGTTTATACACCAGCAACTCATCGACCGACAGGCATATAAACTCCTGCTGACCGCCGAGCGTACAGATGCCTGTGCTAAGTATGATAAAGCCAAGCACGATGAGAAGATAGCAAAACGCCGTGCTAACGAGGAGTACATGGATAAGGTGGGTGTCGTTTTTGCCAGTTATAACAATGATCGAGTAACTGCAGGCGAGCAGCCTATATATTACGAAAAGAGTCGTGAAATCCTAGCCGAGGAGCGCAAGGCAGGCTATAGTGAAAATGGCTGGCCGTCAGACCCAGCACAGGGGGCTGAAGTATAAGCTCATAACAAACAATAAACAGCAATAAAAACATGAATACGAAACAACAGAATATTCTTCGCTCACTACTGAAGAAATACAAGTTCAAGAGCGTGAGTAATATGGTCCGTCAGGCGCTCGGAATCAACTTCGAGAACTTCCTGCAGAAAAC
>ERZ1035051.108-NODE-108-length-34803-cov-39.249712_pt1 | contig 34803 bp, 28 predicted proteins | sample MGYA00520586_ERZ1035051 | MGnify/ENA primary metagenome ERZ1035051 (study PRJEB33766, sample SAMN09781692) | gut metagenome | biome: gut microbiome | host: Homo sapiens | place: Madagascar | study: EMG produced TPA metagenomics assembly of the PRJNA485056 data...
ACACTCGTGCTTGCGAGGCTGTTTGTCCTAAGAACGAGTCTATCGCTAACATCGCTCGCTTGAACCGTGAGTTCTTGAAGGCAAAATTGGCTGACTAATATCGTAATCAAGGATTTCTCTGCATCTTTTTTGGATGCAGGAAGTCTTCTCTATACTTTTATTCTTTGTTTTGAAAGGATAATTGGTTGAGAACCAAATGTTTAGGTGAGTAAAAGGTTGTTTTGCCTTTTACTCACCTTTGTTTTTGATAGGTTTAGAATATGCCTTTTAAAAGGATAAAAACAGACAGATATTTTCCCAAAAATTTTGTAGAGTCATCAGAATATCGTATTTTTGCGCTTCAAAGCAAAGAATAAGTAACGAAATGACGAATCATTCAACAGAAATAATGAATCAAGCCACTCAAGATTTTATTCGCCAGCATCAGGATGAGGATGTCCGCCAGTTGGCTTTTCTTGGAAGCAAGTATCCGGAAGTAAATATGCCTTTCGCGCTCGACCAGATTCGTGGGCGAAAGATGGCGCATGTCAAGTTGCCACGTTGGGCAAGTATTGAGGGCATTATCTATCCTCCTCATATCTCGATGGAGCAATGTTCGTCAGAGCAGACAGCTCTTTATAAGGCAGAATTGGCGGCAAGATTGCTCGGTTTGTCAGTTTCTTCTTCTGAAAACGAAAAAGAGTGCGAAAAAGCCTCTAATTCTCATTTTTCCAAAATTTGCGAATTTGCGAGTGAAGGGGCAGTTGATTCAGAATTCGCCAAAAATGAAGATACTTGCAAAAAGCAACAGATATTAACAGAATGCGATAAATATGTTAATAAGAGCGAAGGAGAACCGAATGAGGAAGATTTTTCTGAAGAAATCGGGTTTGTAGATCTGACCGGTGGCTTTGGAGTAGACTTCTCTTACATCGCTTCCCGATTGGGCATGAAGTCGATGTATGTGGAGCGTCAGGCTCATCTTTGTGAGGCTGCGAAGGAAAACTTCGAGCGATTGGGTTTGAAGAATGTCAGCGTGAAGAATGGAGACGGAATAGAGGTGCTGCATTCTTTTCACTCTAAGAAGAATGCTGCATCAGATTCTTTAGGCATAACTGAAGAGCAGTCTCAGTCATTACTTAAGACCAACTTTGGTCTTAAGCTGATCTTCATCGATCCTGCCCGTAGAGACGATGCTGGCAATAAGGTTGTATCTTTGAAAGACTGCACGCCTGATGTTACCGTTTTGCAGGAAGAGATGCTTTCGAAGGCAGATTACGTCATTATCAAACTCTCCCCGATGCTCGACTGGCACCGTGCAGTGAGCGAATTGAGCCACGTAAGAGAGGTTCATATTGTTTCAGTGAACAATGAGTGCAAGGAGTTGCTTTTGGTGCTTTCTGCGCGAAATATGGGCATGAATATGGTTTCTGGAACAGATTTAGGGGCAAAACATGACGAAAATCTCCGAATCTTTTGCATCAACGACTCCCAATCCTTTGTTTGTGATGAGACAGAAATGGCTTCTTCTGACGTGAAAATAGCTTCTCCTGATAAAATAGTCTCTTCTGATAGAATAACCTCTCCAGCCCTTGATGAGATGCCGTATCTCTACGAACCGAATGCCTCGCTGATGAAAGCCGGTTGTTTTGGTGTTCTTTCCGAGCGATATGATGCAAAGATGCTTTCCAAGAACAGTCATCTCTTCGTAAGTGAGGATCCTGTCGAAGCATTTCCAGGCAGGGCGTTCCGCATTGTCGCCGTTTCCTCCTTTAATAAAAAGGAATTGAAACGCCAACTCTCCGGCATTACGAAAGCGAACATCGCCACCCGCAATTTCCCCCTTTCCGTGGCAGAATTGCGCAAGCGCCTGAAACAGAAAGATGGTGGAGAAACCTATATCTTTGCCACCACTTTGAGCGATGAGAGCCATGTGCTGGTGATTTGTGAAAGGGGGATTTAGTAAGTGCTAATCCCTAAAAAACTGCAAAAATAATAGCAATATTTGGTCGTTTGGCGAAATATTGCTATTTTTGCATGTTTAAAGTAACAAACTAGTTTGAATTATCATGTCATTAATAGAAATTAAGAGGGTCGAGAGTAAGAAGGACTTGAAGACGTTCATCGACTTCCATTACGACCTATACGAGGGCAATCCGTATGATGCGCCCAATCTTTTCAGCGACGACATGAACACACTTAGCAAAGATCGCAATGCCGCTTTCGAGTTTTGCGAGGCAGAGTATTTCCTTGCTTATAAAGAGGGCAAGGTAGTGGGACGTGTCGCTGCTATTATCAACCATAAGGCCAATAAGCGTTGGGACCGTAAGTCCGTGCGCTTCGGGTGGATTGATTTCATCGACGACCGTGAGGTTTCCAAGGCTCTCTTCGATGCTGTAGAGAAATATGGCAAGGAGAAGGGAATGGAAGATATTGTAGGTCCGCTCGGTTTTACGGATATGGATCCAGAAGGTATGCTTACCTGGGGCTTTGACCAGCTCGGCACCATGCCTACCATCTACAATTATTCATATTATCCAGAGCACGTAGAGGCTTTGGAGGGTTTTACCGTAGATAATAAGTACGTAGAGTATAAGCTGATAGTGCCAGATACCATCCCGGAGAAATATTCCAAGATAGCGGCGATGATAGAGAAAAGATACAATCTCCATGTCCGCAAACTTACCCGTAAGGATATTTATCAGGGCGGATACGGACAGAAGATTTTCGACCTCATCAATGATACTTACAAGCATCTCTATGGCTATTCTGAACTCTCGCAGAAGCAGATAGACCAGTACATCAAGATGTATTTAGCTTTGCTCGATCTGAACTTTGTGACTGCCATCGAGGATTGGACTACAGAGGATCATAAGATGATAGGAATCGGTATTACGATGCCTTCTCTTACCAAAGCCTTGCAGAAATGCCATAGGGGCAGACTGTTTCCTTTCGGTTGGTGGCATCTGCTGCGTGCCATCAAGTTCCATAAGACCAAGATCGTTGACCTCCTGCTCATCGGTATCCAGCCGGAATACCGTGCCAAGGGTGCCAATGCGCTGCTTTTTGCCGACCTGATTCCTATCTATCAGAAGTATGGAATCGAGTGGGGAGAAACACAGGTGGAAATGGAAGACAATGTTGCTGTGCAGGGACAATGGGGCGTCTTAGACCCAATCCTTCACAAGCGCCGCAACTGCTATATTAAGAAAATCAAGTAAATAGCAACTGTTCGTATAAAATAAAATCAGAATTACAAGGAGGAATTTATGCCTGAAGATAAAAACTTGAATGAAAAGGGTGCTGCTGAAGAACTGGCAAATACCCCTCAGGAGCAACCTGTAGAATATACAGATGACAATATCCGCCATTTGAGCGATATGGAGCATGTGCGTACCCGTCCGGGTATGTACATCGGTCGTCTGGGCGATGGTAACTTGCCTGAGGATGGTATTTATGTGCTCTTGAAGGAGGTGGTCGATAACTCCATCGATGAGTTTAAGATGGGGGCTGGAGCACGTCTGGAAATCGATATAGAGGACAATCTGCGTGTCAGCGTCCGCGACTATGGCCGTGGTATTCCGCAGGGAAAGCTCGTTGAGGCTGTCAGCGTGCTGAATACCGGTGGTAAGTACGATAGCAAGGCGTTCAAGAAGAGTGTCGGTCTGAACGGTGTCGGTGTGAAAGCGGTCAATGCCCTCAGTTCTCATTTCGAGGTGAAGTCATTCCGCGACGGCAAGGTGCGCCATCTTATTTTCGAACGTGGTAATCTCCTGAAAGACAAGACTTCCAAGACGGAGGATGAAAATGGTACTTTCATCTTTTTTGAACCAGACAATACGCTCTTCAAGAACTACAGTTTCCATGATGACATCGTGGAGACGATGCTCCGCAACTATACTTATCTGAATACAGGTCTCACCATCATGCACAATGGTCGCCGTATCCTCAGCCGTCATGGTCTGCAGGACCTTTTGAGCGACAATATGACCAATGAGGGTCTCTATGATATTGTCCACATGAAGGGTGAGGATATTGAGATAGCCTTTACCCATACCAATCAGTATGGCGAGGAATACTATTCCTTCGTCAATGGTCAGCATACTACTCAGGGAGGTACTCATCAGAGTGCTTTCAAGGAGCATATTGCCAAGACCATCAAGGAGTTCTACGGCAAGTATGAGTATGGCGACATCCGCAACGGACTGGTGGCGGCTATTGCCATCAATGTAGAGGAACCTGTCTTTGAAAGTCAGACGAAAATCAAGCTCGGAAGTACGACGATGACTCCGAATGGTGGGGAAACCATCAATAAATATGTGGGTGATTTCCTGAAGAAGGAAGTGGACAACTATCTTCATATCCATAAGGATGTGGCTGAAATCCTGGAAAACAAGATCAAGGAGAGCGAGCGTGAGCGCAAGGCGATGGCTGGTGTGACCAAGTTGGCACGTGAGCGCGCCAAGAAGGCCAACCTTCACAACCGTAAACTCCGTGACTGCCGCATCCACTTCAGCGATGCGAAGAACGACCGTAAGGAGGAGAGTTCCATCTTCATTACTGAGGGAGATTCTGCGAGCGGAAGCATCACCAAGAGTCGTGATGTAAATACCCAGGCGGTTTTCTCTCTGCGTGGTAAGCCACTGAATTGCTTCGGACTGACCAAGAAGGTGGTGTATGAGAATGAGGAATTCAACCTCCTGCAGGCTGCGCTTGATATAGAGGATGGTTTGGATTCATTGCGCTACAACAAGGTGATTGTGGCCACGGATGCCGATGTCGATGGAATGCACATCCGCCTGCTCATCATCACGTTTTTCCTACAGTTTTTCCCAGACCTCATCAAGAAGGGCCATGTTTATGTATTGCAGACCCCATTATTCCGTGTGCGCAACAAGCGTACCAAGATCAAGAATAAGCAGGCAGTGGCTGATGCCGATGCCAAGTTGGGACCCAAGGAGAAGAAGGGCGATTTCATTACCCACTATTGTTATAGTGACGAAGAGCGCCAGCAGGCTATCCGTGAACTCGGACCAGACCCGGAAATCACCCGATTCAAGGGTCTCGGCGAGATTTCTCCAGAGGAGTTTGCTCATTTCATAGGTTCTGATATGCGTTTGGAGCAGGTTACGCTGCATAAGAACGACCAGGTTCAGAAACTTCTGGAATACTATATGGGAAAGAATACCATGGAGCGCCAGAACTTCATCATCGACAATCTGGTGATTGAGGAGGATATTCCAGAGGAAGATTCTGAACCGATGGATTGAGTTAAGTGAAGAGTGAAGAACGAAGAGTGAAGAATTCAAGTGCTTTCGTGGGGAAACTATTGAAATGGGGAACTATTGAAAACGGAAACCATTGAAACATGGGGAAACCATAGAAAATAGAACTGTTAACTGTTGACTGTTGACTCTTGAAGGATTTCTCTCTTTCATAAAGCTTAAGATTTAGAAATGAAGAAATATCTATTTATTGCATTAGCGGCATTCTTGGCAGTAACTTCTGTCAGTGCCCAGTTGCGCATAAAAATGGGCAAGAATAGCCCGATAGAGAAGTTGGGGAGGGCTGAAATTGCCATTGCCAATCTCTATGTGGATAGTGTGGATGAGAATAAACTGGTAGAGGACGCCATCCGGGGAATGCTCGAAAAGCTGGATCCTCATTCTTCCTATACCACTGCCAAGGAAACCCAGTCGATGCACGAGTCTCTGAATGGCTCTTTTGATGGCATCGGCGTGCAGTTTAATATGGTAGATGATACGCTCCTGGTCATCCAGCCGGTTACCAATGGTCCTTCCGAGAAGGTGGGCATTATCGCCGGCGACCGTATTGTGGCGGTAAATGATACTGCCATTGCGGGCGTCAAGATGAGCAAGGAGGAAATCATGAAACGGCTCCGTGGTCCTAAGGGTACGATTGTAAACCTTACCATTGTACGCCGCGGCATCAAGGATAAGCTTACCTTCAAGGTGAAACGTGATAAGATTCCTGTTACCACGATGGATGCTGCCTATATGATTCGTCCGGGCATCGGTTATATCCGTTTGGGAAGTTTCGGAATGACGAGCCACAAGGAGGTTTCCGAGGCGATGGATTCCCTGAAGAAGAAGGGCATGAAAGACCTTATCTTCGACCTGGAGGATAATGGTGGAGGGTATCTGCAGACTGCGGCAAAGATAGCTAATGAGTTCCTGGAGAAGGGTGATCTGATTGTCTATACCAATGGTCGCAGGGCTCCCCGTCAGGAGTTCCGTGCTGAGGCCAATGGTCGCTGGCGCAAGGGCAAGATTGTTGTCCTCACTAATGAGTTTACGGCTTCTGCGGCAGAAATCGTTTCCGGTGCTATACAGGATCAGGACCGAGGTGTAGTGGTGGGTCGCCGAACCTTCGGCAAGGGACTGGTGCAGCGTCCGCTTACCTTCGAAGATGGCAGTGAAATCCGTCTCACCATTGCCCATTACTATACGCCAAGCGGCAGATGCATTCAGAAACCTTATAAGAAGGGCGACCGCGAGGATTATGCGATGGATCTTGACAAGCGATACAAGCATGGTGAGTTTACCAATCAGGACAGCATTCACCTGTCCGACTCTCTGAAGTATTATACCCTGCGCAAGCATCGTGTGGTTTATGGCGGCGGTGGCATTATGCCTGATTATTTCGTGCCGCTCGACACGACCAAATACACCAAATTGCATCGTCAGTTGTCGGCTAAGAGCATTGTCATCAATCACAGTCTGAAGTTCATCGATGCTCATCGCAAGGAGTTGAAAGCCCAGTTCAAGGACTTTAGTAAGTTCATGAAGACCTATCAGGTTCCTCTGTCGCTTGTGGATGAGATCATCGAGGATGGCAAGAAAGAGAAAATAGAGGCGAAGGACGAGGCAGAATTGGCTCAGACGAAGAAATACTTAGCTATTCAGTTGAAAGCCCTTGTAGCGCGCGATATTTGGGATATGAGTCAATATTTCCAGGTATGGAATGAGACGAACGAGATTGTTCTGCGTGCAGTTCAGCTGCTGCAAACCGGAAAATAAATCAAATCAGCTCATGTGAAATTGTTTTAGTTTCACATGAGCTGTTCTTGTTTAAACTCAAGAAAGAAGTATTATGAGCGTTATAAAGAGTGTTTTTATATTTCTTGTTTATGACTTCTTGTCATCAGCAGGAAATGTCTCAATTGTCAAAAGTGGACGAACTTTTGAATAAAGGACAGTTTGAACATGCTGACATGTTACTTAGAAAAGCAGAGAAAGAGTCCCTAAATTCAGAAGCTCTGAGAGCATATTTTTCTTTTTTGTTTTATTTAGTTTTCTGGAATGATTTAATCTCTGAAGAAGCCTCCAGCAAAGAATGATCTGATCTTTATAGAAAACTCCAGTAAAGATTCAGGAGAAGCCTCCAGTAAAGGATGAATTAATCTTTATGGAAGCCTCCAGTAAGGAATCTTTGGAAGAAAGCTCCAGCAGAGGATAATGAATCTCTATGAGAATGGAATGGGAAAGGAATTAGTCCTTCCCATGCATGTGATCCCATTTCAGATAGATTCCTGCGAGAATCGTGCCGGAAATACTGTGCCAGGCACAACTGATGGCGCAAGGCAATACGGCCAAAGGCTGGGCGGCAAAGAAATTGCCGGCAAGCACCGTGGCAAGACCAGCGTTCTGCATTCCCACCTCAATACTGATGGTGCGCTTCTTGGCTGTATTGAATCCGGCACATTTGCCTGCCAGCCAACCCAGAAGATAACCCAAGGTATTGTGGCAGAAAACCACCGCAAAAGTCCAGAGGAAAAGCATCAAGCCACGGGCTACGAGATCATCGTGAACCGTAGAAATCACACCGCCTACGATAATGGCCAGACAGGTTACACTGATACCCGGCATGAGGCTCTGGATGGTAGGGAAGTATTCTTTCTTGCCATATACGTAATTGAGGGCGCAGCCGATGGCTACAGGAATAATCGTGACGATGAGGATGTTGATGAACATTCCCACTGCATCTACATGGATAATCTCGCCAGCCGTAATCTTCATCAGCAGCGGAGTCATTACTGGAGCCAGAATGGTAGAGGCGCAGGTCATTCCTACGGAGAAGGCCACGTCGCCATGACAGAGATAACTCATGATGTTGCTCGATACGCCGCCCGGACAACAACCTACCAGCAGAATGCCGAGCGCCAGCGCAGGGTCAAGATGCCATACATGAACCAGCGTGTAGGCCACACCAGGCATGATGATAAACTGGGCACAGGCACCGATGAAAACATCGAGCGGACGCTGAGCCAGAATCTTGAAATCATTGGTGGTCAGGGTGAGCCCCATCGTAAGCATGATTATGCCGAGAATGACGGTTTGGGTTGTTCCGCGCACCCAGTCGAAGGTATGTGGGAAGAAGAATGTAAACACAGCTACACCTATTACAAAAATAGATGTATAATTGGCCAGCCAGCGGCTGAGTCCTTGAAATAACTTAAGCATAATTCTATTTCTTTTAAAATCCTATATTTCTCTCTCGTTTATGATCTCTCATTGCTTCCTCTCTTTCAAATTCGGGTGCAAAATTACAGATTTCTTCTAATATGACAAAATATTATTGGAAATAATTGCGATTTATAAGCAATTAATGTGTCTATCCTTTCGTTTTCGCACAAAAGGCTTGCAAGTGAGCAATGAAAAAAGTATTCCTCCTATTCTCACTTTTTGGTTTATTTATTTTGTCTTTCCCCTAAATACTTGTATCTTTGCACCATAATTATCGATAATTACAAAGAATGAACGAAGATTTTGACATAAGAAATGAGTCGGTTACGCCCGCCGAGAAGGAATTCGAGAAGGCACTGCGACCACTGAAGTTCTCTGACTTCAGCGGACAGAGCGGTGTGGTGGACAATCTCGAAATCTTTGTTGAGGCTGCCAAATACCGTGGCGAACCACTCGATCATACGCTCCTGCACGGTCCTCCAGGACTGGGTAAGACTACTTTGAGCAACATCATCGCCAATGAACTGGGTGTGGGATTCAAGATTACCTCAGGTCCTGTGCTTGACAAGCCGGGCGATTTGGCCGGCATCCTGACTTCCCTGGAGCCGAATGATGTGCTTTTCATCGATGAAATCCACCGTCTCTCGCCAGTTGTAGAGGAGTATCTCTATTCGGCTATGGAGGATTACCGCATCGACATCATGATAGACAAAGGACCTTCGGCAAGAAGCATCCAGATAGATCTGAACCCTTTCACGCTGGTGGGCGCTACAACCAGAAGCGGACTGCTCACAGCCCCTCTCCGTGCCCGTTTCGGCATCAATCTCCATCTGGAGTATTATGATCCGGAGACGCTGCAGAAGATTATCCGGAGAAGTGCAATGCTCCTGAAAGTGCCTATCGAGGATGCGGCTGCGGTGGAAATCTCCCGCCGTTCGCGCGGAACGCCTCGTATTGCCAATTCACTCTTGCGCCGCGTGAGAGATTTCGCCCAGGTGAAGGGTAACGGAACCATCACTTACGACATTGCGCAGATGGCGCTCAAGGCGCTGAACATCGACCAGTACGGTCTGGACGAGATAGACAACAAAATTCTCACCACCATCATCGACAAGTTCCGTGGCGGACCAGTGGGCGTGGGCACCATAGCCACAGCCATCGGCGAGGATGCGGGCACGGTAGAGGAAGTGTATGAGCCTTTCCTCATCATGGAGGGCTTTATCAAGCGCACTTCCCGTGGTAGAATGGCTACGAAACTTGCCTACGACCATCTGGGCAGAAACCCTTATGCAGGGAATGTGATGCAGGGAGACTTATTTGAGTAATATGAAGATAGGAATATTTACGGGTACATTCGACCCATTTACGATAGGACATCAGAACATTGCGGAGCGTGCTCTGCCGATGTTTGACAAGCTTGTGATTGCCGTGGCAATGAGCAAGCTGAAGCATGCTAACGAGGAGATAGAGAAGCGTGTGGAGGACATCAAGGCTGTTTTCCCGAAGGAATGTGCAGAACTGGTGGATGCAGGAGATGCTTCTAAGGGATTCCGCCTGGAGGTGGTTTCCTACGATGACCTTACCATCGACCTGGCGCATCGTCTGGGAGCCAAGTTCTTAGTGAGAGGCGTAAGAAGCGCCAAGGATTTCGAGTATGAGCGTGAGCAGGCTGACATCAACAAGCAGTTGGGCGGTGTAGAGACCATCCTGCTATTCTCTGATCCTCGCTACAGCAGCATCAGTTCTACGCTCGTCAGGGAGTTGAGATTCTTCGGAAGAGAAGTGGATGAATTCCTGCCTAAGGCGAAAGTGTGACAGGAATGAAGCACCTACTAACTTCATCGTATGAATCGAGAAGTGACGTGCAATCCTTGGAAAAATAAAGAATGAAGGAATAACAAAACAATTAAGAAATAACAGATAAAAATAGGAGGAAAAAGTATGATAACATACAATGTAGATGGCGTGAAAATGCCAAAGATCAAGAAGCGCGACACCAGTGCCTGGATTCGCAAGGTAGCTGCATCTCATGGCCGCAAGGTAGGAGAGATAGGCTATATGTTTGTAGATGACGAGAAAATTCTCGAAGTGAATAATGAGTATCTGGGGCATGATTACTATACCGATGTCATTACCTTCGATTATGATGAGGATGATGTGATTAACGGCGACATCGTGATTTCGCTGGATACCGTCCGCACCAATGCCGAGCAGTTTGGCAAAACCTATGATGATGAGCTTCATCGCGTCATCATCCATGGCATTCTGCACCTCTGTGGCATTAATGACAAGGGACCTGGAGAGCGTGAAATCATGGAGGAGAATGAGAATAAGGCGCTCGCCCTGCTCGAGGGTGCTTCGATATTGAAGAAGTAAAACCCTTCTATCATTTGAGGAAGTTATGTTTCTTCATTTTCCCAGTAGAAGTATAGAAAAACAACTGTTAACTGTTGACTGTTGACAGTGAACTAATAAAAAAAGGGGAGATTCCAAAGCTGATGGTTGGAATCTCCCTTTATTTATTTTATGGTTCGGCGGATTTGCAATCTGCCGTAAACAAGTCTATATTTGTATTGCCTTGATTCTCTCCCGGCATTCTTTCAGGATTTCCTTCAGTTCATCCTCCTTGTTGGCCCTAAGCATGGCGATACGGGTTTGCTTGAAGTCAGGGATTCCCTTGAAGATAGGGGAGGCGGCGAGATGGCGACGGGTGTGGAGAATGCCTCGGTACTCGTCGATGCGCTCGATATTGATGCGGAGCTGCTCTTCCAGAAGGTCGATTTTCTCATCCACGGTCAGTGGGGCTGCACCGGTATTGTCGAGATAATCACGGATTTCCTTGAAAATCCAAGGCCTTCCGAAGGTGGCGCGACCAATCATCACAGCATCTACACCATAGCGGTCGAAGGCAAGCTTGGCTTCTTCCGGGGTCGTAATATCGCCGTTGCCGATGATTGGGATATGAATGCGGGGATTGTTCTTCACCTCTCCGATGAGGCTCCAGTCGGCTTCTCCCGTGTACATCTGGCTACGGGTTCTGCCGTGGATGGTGAGTGCCTGGATTCTGCAGTCCTGCAACTGCTCAGCCAGGTCGGTAATGATGAGGTTGTCATTATCCCAACCCAGTCGGGTTTTCACGGTTACAGGCACATTGACTGCTTTCACCACTTCTCTTGTAATATCCAGCATCAGAGGAATATTGCGGAGCATACCAGCTCCAGCGCCCTTTCCAGCCACTTTCTTGACAGGGCAACCGAAGTTGATGTCAATCACGTCTGGATGAGCCTGTTCTACAATCTTTGCAGCTTCCACCATATCCTCGGTGGTGCGGCCGTAAATCTGAATACCCACAGGGCGTTCCTCATCGCTTATCGTAAGCTTGCTGACGGTGCTCTTGATGCTTCTCACCAAAGCTTCTGCCGATACGAACTCAGTATAAACCATGGCTGCTCCGAATCGCTTGCAGAGCATGCGAAAGCCAATATCCGTTACGTCTTCCATCGGAGCGAGGAAGAGGGGCTGCGTGCCAAATTCTATATTTCCTATTTTCATCTTATTCTTTTTTGCGGCTGCAAAGTTACATCTTTTTTCTGATATTACCAAAATTCACTTCAGCAGATGATACATTCCCCCAGCCAATGTCCTGATGAGCCCTTTCATCTCCAATGTGAAGAGGAGGGCGGCGAGGCGGCTGATGTCGATGCCGCTCTGCACGGAAATCATGTTGATCTGCAGGTCGTTGTTTCTTGACAGAACATCCACGATGGATTGTTCTGCTGCAGAAAGGTCGGGGAAGAGACTGCGCTCAATGCCCTGCTGCTTGGCGCGCATTAGCTTGGCGTCATCCTGCCAACCCATATCCTTCACGAAGTCGGAGGCACTCGTAATCAGCATGGCACCATTCGAGCGGATGAGGTTGTTGCAGCCCTCGCTGTAAGCATCGCCTATCCTGCCAGGGAAGGCGAAGACATCTCGGTTGTAGGCTTGTGAGATTTCGCACGTGATGAGACCTCCTCCATGGGCGGCACTCTCTACCAGTATGCAGGCATCCGACATTCCTGCCACGATGCGGTTGCGGCGCACGAAGTTGATCTTGTCGGCGTTCGTCTGGGTCAGAAATTCCGTGAGCAGTCCGCCCTGTTCTATCATCCTCAGCGCCGTTTCTTTGTGGCGGTTGGGGTAGAGGTCGTCCAGTCCGTGAGCCAGTACGCCTACCGTCTCATACCCCTTGTCGAGCGCCTGTCGGTGGGCATTGATGTCCACTCCGTAGGCTAAGCCACTCACGATGAGAACCTGTGGACAGAGCTGCTTCAGTTCGGTGATGAATCGGCGGATGAGATCCTCGCCGTAAGGAGTGCAATGGCGGGTTCCCACGATATTGATGACGCGCTGCTGGTTCAGGTTGGCGTTGCCCTTGTAGAAGAGCATGAGCGGTGCATCATCGCATTCTCTGAGTCGGCTGGGGTAGCGTTCGTCGTTCATCGTGAGGGGTTCTATGCCGTAGCGCAGGTCGTATTCCAGTTCCACTTCAGCCCTTTTTCTTGCCTCATCGCTATTCTGGATGGCGTTCACGAGTTTATCTGAGGCATCGGGCAGGATGTCACGGAGATTGTTTTTGTGCTCCATGATGAGCGTGGCGGAGCCCACCTTTCTATATAGTTCCAGCATTCCCGCAAGACTGAAGTAGTTGAGCCTTGTGAGGAGAATCGTATTTAAAATTTCTTGTTGATTCACGTTGTTGTTCTTGATTTATTGTTTGTAATTTAATAGTTAGGTTTGCACCTTTGAGAGCTAAGGTTTTTCCCTACATGCTGTAGAATTCTTCACTCTTTACTTTCTTTTCAGGTACTCATATCCTATCCTGCACCTCAGACATTCCTTCTTGTCGCAATATTCCTTTTTCAGTTGGATGAGGGCTTGCGAGTCTCCGGCGTTTTCCACTTCCAGTCCGCATTGCTGCCACATTCTCACGATATGGTTGTTTTCAGCCTTCAGTTCCTCCAGGAATTCGAAAGCCCGGTCGCAGTACTTTTCCTCACCTCTGTGCCGTCCGTAGGCAAAGAGGATGGGAATGACGGTGTTGATGATGAGCAGGTTGAGCGAGAAAGGAGATATGTGCTTCTCGTTGCGTATGCTCTCGCTTCCGAAGGTGTAATGCGTCTCCCAGTAGGGCGTAACCGATGTTTTCAACACTCCGATGACCTCCTTCACGGTGGTGGCTTCGAGCAGATGGCTGAGACTTGCCTGGCGCCGGAAATAGAGGTTGGCCAGTTGGGAGATGCGGATGTGGGGGAAGTTCTGCGGTCGCAGTCTCAGAAAGCGCCAGAGCTTGTAGTCTATGGGCGCGAGCGAGAATTTATGTTGCAGATAGAGGTATTCATTCCTGAGTTTGGAGAAATATCCGTCGTTCAGTGCGTCTTTCTGATAGCGTTCGGGGATGGTTGACAGTTCGAGCAGTCCAGCCTGTCCCAAGAAGATGGCTTCTATCTGGAAGAGGTCGTCGCGGTGATGATCTACCGAGTGCAGGGGGATGGAGAGAGCCCATTGCTCGAAGGCTTCCCCGTTGATGCCGAATCCGTAGTTGCGGGCCAGGGTCACGAAGTATGCGTTTTCCCAGTCTCCGTTGCATTTCTTCACTCTCTCGGCAATAGCTTCTGTTTTCTGTGAGAGTCGCTCGGTTTGCAGGGCGCTCATCCAGGAGTGTACGGAGAGTCGGGTGAGGGCAGGGATAATCTGATAGCAGGGTGGATACTGGTCGATGGAGAGCAGTTCCTGATAGTGTCGGAGCACGTTTTCGGGGATGCTGAGCTGCATCTGCGTGAGGGGTTCTCCCTTGGAGTTGCGGGCTTCCAGGTCGATGATTCCGCAAACGTGGAGCACCACGTTGTCGTATCGCTCGTCCTTCTCGTGTCCGTGCAGATACCAGTCGCTCGCCTTGTCGTGTATTTCGATATTGCCCACCCAGAGCATTCCATCTATCTTGATTTTAGCATTGAAGAAATCGGGCCCCGCATTGCGGTTGTGCAGCCCTGGGTCGATGACTTCCACCTGCCGATGGTCGGTAGTATGGAGAGGAGAAAGTGGAAACAGCTTGTGTTTCCATACATAGTGAAGTAATTGCTCCATGATAGTTTTCTTTATTTGGTTTCAAAAGATTTGGTTTCAAAAGATTTGGTTTTTAAAGCCAGCGCTCGAAAGCCTTGTCGTAGTCTTCGCTATTACCCAATCTGCCATTGATGAGGCATACCAGTTCTACGGTAGCCTTGAGGCAGAGTTTCTCATCGTTAGCACGGAAGATGTCCTGATGGAAGATGTATCTTACGCCCTGCTTTTCCAGCCACAGGCGGGAGAGAAATTCATCGTCGCACTGCAGCGGCACCTTGTATTGCAGGTTCATGCGAGCCACTACTGCGTCCACGCCCTTATTGTGCATTTCTGCAAAGCTGCGTCCGCATTCCTTCAGGAAGAGATGGCGCGTATGTTCCATGTAGTGCAGATAGTTGGCATTGTTTACGATTCCCTCTATGTCGCACTCATAGTCGCGCACCTCCATTTTTGTTTCAAATATATATTTGCTCATATCTTTTATTTTTTTTAAATTCTTTCAGAAGTAGGCTAAAATGTTTAGAATCATACGATTTTGCCCCAAATCACTGCAAAAATAAGCAAAATTTTCTATTTATTACTATAATAATGCGCTTTTTTCTACAAATAAATCGGTTTTTCCAAGATTTTTGATTATTTTTGCCGAAAGGAATAAACAAAAAAACAAGATAACAATGAAAATAGCTTTGATAGGCTACGGCAAGATGGGACACATGATCGAAGAGATCGCCTTGCAGCGTGGCCATGAAATCGTATGTAAGATTGACGTAAATAACCCTGAAGATATCGACAGCCCGGAGTTCTGCTCTGCGGATGTGGCTATCGAGTTTACCAACCCTACTGCCGCTTACGGCAACTATCTCAAGGCTTTCTCCCACAATGTAAAGGTGGTTTCGGGTTCTACCGGATGGATGAAAGACCATAAGGAAGACGTGGAGAAACTCTGCGCCGACGGTAAGCAGACCCTCTTCTGGGCCTCTAATTTCAGTATCGGTGTGGCTATCTTCTCTGCCGTCAACCGCTATCTGGCTAAGATCATGAACGGATTCCCACAGTACTCTGTATGTATGCAGGAAACCCATCACGTACATAAGCTCGATGCTCCTTCTGGCACTGCCATCACCCTGGCAGAGGAAATCATCGACAATATCGACCGCAAGAAAGACTGGAAGCGCGGCGTGACTTACTGGACTGAGGATGGTCATCACGACGAGGGCGATCAGAACATCACTGATGAGGATTTGGTGATCAACTGCGTGCGCGATGGCGAGGTTCCTGGAATCCATGCCGTGATGTACGATTCTGATGCTGATATGATTACCATCGAGCACAGTGCTCATTCACGCAAGGGCTTCGCGCTCGGAGCAGTGCTTGCAGCTGAGTTCACAGCCAACCATTCCGGTCTGCTCACCACATCAGATCTCTTTAAGTTCTAAATGATAAACAGGTTCAGATTGGTTCTAAGGATGAAATTCTGATGGAATCTTTAAGCAGTTCCTAATAAAAACGTTCTGATCTGATAAGCAGAAAAAAGAGAAAAAATGATAGATAAAGAGAAACAAAAACTGAATATGAAGGTGCAGTGGACGAAGTTTGCCATTGTGATAGTACTGTACCTTGCATTCCTCATCTGGTTGAAGAGTTGGCTGGGACTGATCGTCGTGCCATTCATCTTTGATGTGTATATTACCAAGAAGATACGCTGGCAGTGGTGGAAGGACTCCGAGGGTCCTGTACGCTTCATCATGAGCTGGGTAGATGCTCTGGTATTCGCCCTCGTGGCAGTATATTTCATCAACCTGTTCTTCTTCCAGAACTATGTGATTCCGTCTTCATCTCTCGAGAAGAGCCTTCTCACGGGCGATTATCTCTTCGTGAGCAAGGTGAGCTACGGTCCACGTATTCCTCAGACTCCACTCACCATGCCTCTCACCCAGCACACCATGCCGCTGGTCAACGTGAAGAGCTACTGTGAATGGCCTCATTGGGATTATCGCCGCGTGAAGGGATTGGGCGATGTGAAGCTCAACGACATCGTGGTGTTCAATTATCCTGCGGGCGATACCTTGGTGAATGAAGAGCGCTATCAGGCACAGGATTACTACCAGATGGTGTATGGATTCGGCGAGCAGATTTTGGAGCAGAACGGACTTTCCAAGGACGTGAGACAGATGAATCCGCTGCAGCAGCGCCAGTATTTCGAGCAGGTTTACCAGGTGGGCAGAAGCTACATCGTGAGCAATCCGGGCGAATATGGTGACATCATCAGCCGACCTACCGACCGCCGCGAGAACTACGTGAAGCGCTGCGTTGGTTTGCCAGGACAGACCCTGCAGATCAAGAATCGTATCGTATATCTGGACGGCAAGGCCAACAAGGAGCCTGACAATGTGCAATATACCTACAAGATGAAGCTCAAGGGCGAGTTCCCGATGGATTTGGCAGACGAGTTGGGCATTACCAATGAAGACTTGCTGACCTACAACCAGTCGGGCGCTATTCCGCTTACCCGCAAGGCTTATCTCGCTCTGAAGGCCAATAAGAATCTGGTGGAGAGCATCTCCATCAATACAGATGCTACTTATGGCGACCTCTATCCGCTGAATGCCTATACGGGTTGGACGCGCGATAATTACGGTCCGGTATGGATTCCGAAGAAGGGCCAGTCTATCGCCCTTACGCTGAAGAATCTGCCTGTATATGAGCGTTGCATCAAGGTGTATGAGGGCAACGACCTGAAGGTGGACCGCCAGGGCCGCATCTTCATCAACGGCAAGCAGGCGAAGAGTTACACCTTCAAGCTCGACTATTACTGGATGATGGGCGATAACCGCCACAATTCAGCCGACTCCCGCTATTGGGGCTTTGTGCCTGAGGATCATGTGGTGGGCAAACCTATCTTCATCTGGTGGAGCCACAGTCCAGACCATCCGGGCTTCTCGGGTATTCGCTGGAACCGACTCTTCAAGTTTGTCGATAACATCAAGTAAGGTCGATAACAAAAGTAAGATTCAGACGGTTTGAAAATAGCATTCAAATTCCTCCTCTCATTGGTGCTGGCATTGCTCTTAGCATGGGGCATCCGCACCTATGTATTCACTGTCTATTCTGTGCCCGAAGGTGGGCTTCCTCCCCAGCTGAAGGAGGGTAACAGAGTGATAGTGAACAGGATTGACTGCGATATTTTTCACCGTGGCGAGACGATAGTTTTTGCCGATTCCGTAGAGTGCCTCGTTACTCCGAAGTCGAAATATATGGGTAGGGAGAAGAAAGGCTCTTATGTGCGGGGCTGGATGGAAGCCAATTTCATCGGAGTCATCGAGCAGATGCCTGGCGATACGATTCGCATGGGCAGGGAGCGATATGTCATTCCTACCATCTGCTGCAAGCGCTGCGGCTGCAAGGATTGCCGCTTCTATCTCGTGCGCACGGTGAAAGGAAAAACCATTGTCCACAAGCATCAGATTATTGGAAAAGCATATAAGTTGTTTTAGACAAGTATAGAAAAATAAACTGTTAACTGTTGACTGTTGACAGTTTATTTTTATTTTGAACCAGTTTTCATCAGTTGGTTTATCCCAATCAAGTTGTTCAATTTCATTTTATAGATTTCATTTTATAGATAAGAGACAGAAATTTCAAGAACCCCAAACTATTAAAAGAAAAAGATTTTGAAAGCAATATTATCTTCCACGTATTTCGGTCCTGTGCAGTGGTATCAGAAGCTGAACCGCTATGAGGAATGCCTGATAGAGCGCCATGAGAGCTTTATCAAGCAGACTTACCGCAACCGTATGATCATTCCTACCACCAATGGTCCTCTTTCTCTCACCATTCCTACTAATCACGGCACTTCGCTGGCGATAAAGGATATTCGCATTTCCGACCATGCCAACTGGCGCCACGTGCATTGGAATGCGCTTCTCTCGACCTATGGTGAGAGTCCTTTCTTCGAGTATTATCAGGACGACATCCGCCCTTTCTACGAGAAGAAATACGAATTCCTCTTTGATTTCAATATGGAAATTATGGAGAAGATGATAGAGTTGCTCGACATCCGTCCTCATGTGAAGGTTACAGACCGATACGTTTTAAGTGAAGAACGAAGAATGAAGAGCTTTTTAAGTGAAGAAGGAAGAGTGAAGAGTGAAGAATTCAATAGCCCAGAGGCGCAAGCTCAATTCAACACTCAAATACGGGATTTCCGTGATGCGATTCGTCCGAAAAAGCCTCTTCCTGATGCAGATTTCATTCCTCAGCGCTATTATCAGGTGTATGAGCAGAAACATGGTTTCCTGCCCAACATGAGCATTCTCGACCTGCTTTTCAATGAAGGCAACGAGGCGATATTCTATTTGTAAGACAAAAATGATACGGCGAAGGCATTTTTCTTTTCGGTCTTCACCAGGTTGAGGTCGGCCTCGTCTGGATTCTTACCCTCTTTCCTTGCCCTTATTTTGGTCATCATTGATGACTGACGCCTGTCATCAATGATGACCGAGGTTAGTCGTCTATTAAGCCTGACTTCCAGTACAAGAGAAACTTTCTTTCGATTGCTGGTGCAAAGGTACAACTTTTGGGAATTGAAAACAAATTATTTCGCTATAGATTTCGGGTGTATTTTCGTAAGTGCTTGATTGATAACGTTTTATCGCGATATTTTGGCAATCGTTTTGTGCATTTTGATTGATTTGGAAGAAAAATGAAGGTTAGCGGCCCTGGATTTTGATAAAGCGGTCATTTGGTCATGGTCATCTTCGGTCAAAATCATTTCGGGGGCGCTCTTTTATCCTATAATATATTATAGACTACTTTGACCAATTCCATTTTCATTTTGACCGAAAATGACCATGACCGATTTTGGCCGGATTTGCCATTTCTTAGAAAGCAAATCTATGCTAGATGTGTTTGCTGAAAAGTGTTGATAATCAAGTACTTGTGCTGAAATCAACACCATTTTACACAATTCAAATCCCTCCGAAAACACATCTCTCCGTTCCTCCAAATTCTTGGAAAAATCATGTTTTTTATCTGTTTCTTGCCCGCTATTTTGTTAAATACCTTTACTAAATTCGCTCTAAAACTGCAATTTGGGCACTTATTGGAAGGATTTTTCAGCTTAAGACTTGATATAGAAATTTAAATGGTAAGATACTTATATAGCTGTTTGATATATAATGTGTTAGAGAATGGCGATTTTGAACCGTCATAATGACTCTCAAGTATTTGTGTGTATATCGAAGGGCGAATATCAGCGTGTTTCAGGCGCTGGTATTCGTCCTTTTTATGTTTTTATCCTTTTGCATTTGCTGTGGCAAAAATGCTGGAAAAAGCCCCAATATCGCTAAAAAATGGTTATCAAATGATTGTTTTTAGTACGAAAAGGGCATTTATTGAGTATAAAATAGATACGATATCACCTTAATTATAATATAAATAGACTGAACTTGCGAAACTTGAATTATCACTCTGCAGGATATTCTGGTGGTTTATCAGGCCCATGGCATGACTGGCTGGCTTCCATGCAGGTACTATTCACTCCGGTTTCTTGACTTAAATCAAAAAAACAGAGTGTATGGAAACTTTTCTCTTAAATTGTTTGTGTGCGCACACAAAAAGTTATACCTTTGCACCTGAAATAAGATACAAGGTTACAAAAGATTGTTAGGATAAGGAAAAAAAGATTGTTAGGATAAGCATAGAACGAGCTTGGAAGGCATGAAGAGATTGCTAAGAAGAGCATGAAAAGATTGCTGGAAAAGTTAAGATAAAGGCAAAAGATTGCAGATAGGATAACAAATAAAAGTTGACAGGCTCTTCGGAGTCTTCAATATAGAGATAGGTAAAGATTATTAGGATAACTTGAGGTTGTCTTTCTTCGGGAAGCAATCTCTTAAAAAAAGAAAGGTAAAAATTATGTTAGTTTTAGGTATGGTTTTCGCAGTATTGGTAGCTGTTGCAGCTGAGGTTAGTGCAATCAAGAACGACCTCGCTTAGGCTTAGCCAAGAAGGTTTCCTAAGAGGGAATCATGCGAACGGAACCGTAGTCATGGGTTTCGAAAAAATGGTTAGATTGGGGTGTGAATCCCTGCGTTTAGTTAGAGTTTTAGGGGTGAATGTCCCTGTGTTTAAAGTTTGAATTGGAGATGAAAATCTCCGCGTTTGAAAGTAGTTTTTGAACGAAGAGGAAGCCAAATGGGCTTCCGCTATGAGGGGCGAAAAGCTCCTTTTTTTGTTTCATGGCGGTTGGGTTTCAGAAAAAACTGTTTGCTGGCCGAACCGGATGAAATCAGTTTTTGAAAAGGCAGTTATTAATTCAATAGGTAATATAAAGGCAATTGCAGGGGGGGTAGTTTTCCCTTCGCAGTTGCCTTTCTTTTCCTCCTCTCATTTCTCATTTCTCATTTGAAGATCAGGGTGATGAGTCTGTCTTTGTCGAAAAGTTCCCTTGCCACGTCTTGAATCTGTTGGCTGGTAATGGCTTCCACCTGTTCGTAGAGGCAATCAACGTTTTTCTCCCAACCATAGTGGAGGAAGCTCTTACCGAAATCGAGGGCGAAGTTCTCACGGTTGTCGCAGGCAACGCCAATCTGACCCTTAATCTGCTTTTTGGCAGCTTTCAGTTGAGAGTCGGAGAGCGGTTTCTCCATCATCCGGTCCAGTTCTTTGCGCACCAGTCGCAGGCAGCGCTTGATGTCGTGTTCATCGCAACCGAAGTAGATGCTCCAGGTGCCCGTATCTCCGTAGGCCACCATCGTGCTTTCCACGGTATAGACCAGTCCATTGTGCTCTCTCAGTGCGAGATTGAGTTTAGCGTTCATGCCCGGTCCGCCGAGGATATTGTTGAGCAGATAGAGCGGCATTCGCCGGTCGTCGTTCACATCGTAGGCTCTTGTTCCTATCATCACATGCGCCTGATGGGTATTCTTTTGCATCACAATCGTCTGCCCGGCAATCTCTTCCCCCACAGATGGATAATTTTTAGGTCCCACAGATTTCACAGATGACACAGATTTTTCTGTAGTAATAGAATTCTCATCCCCCGCGAATCCCGTGTCTCCCGAGAAATCTGCGTGACAATCCTCTTCAGCAAACTTGCCCGAATCATCATCTGCGAGTGCTCTCCCGACAAGCTTCACCAGCTTCTTGAAATCAATATCCCCATAAGCGAAGAATATCGCATTGTCGGGGCGATAGAGTTTGCGGGTGAATCGTAGTGCATCCTCAGTAGTGAAGGAGCGAACCTGCTCGGCAGTGCCCAGAATATTATGTCCTAAGGGCGAACCCTTGAAGAGAATATTCTCAAACTCATCATAGATCAGTTCGGCAGGCGAATCGTTGTAACTCTCAATCTCATCGCAGATCACCTCCACCTCCTTGTCGATTTCCGCTTGCGGATAGACGGAGTGGAACACGATGTCGGAAAGCAGATCTACTGCCCTGGCGATGTGCTCCTTCAGGATGGCAGAATAATAAACGGTGTCCTCCTTGTTGGTGTAGGCATTGAGGTCGCCGCCCACGCTCTCCAGACAGTTGAGAATGTGCCACGCCTTGCGCCGCTCAGTGCCCTTGAAGGTGACGTGCTCGCAGAAATGGGCGAGTCCTTCTTCGCCAGGTTCCTCATTGCGGGTGCCGGCGTTTATCTGATAACCGCAATATACTACCTTGCTATCGGAAGGCAGATGGATGATGCGGAGTCCGTTGTCGAGTGTATGTGTATTGTATTTCATTTCTATGCAAAATCAATGTACAAAAATCAATGTGCAAAATTCATTGTGCAAATTTCTAATGTGCAAAGTTACATCTAAAATGTAATTTATCCAAAAATATCAGCTATTTATTTTGCATTATCGCCAAAAACATTTATCTTTGCCTGCAATTAATTCTGTCGGGGAAATCCGGATGGGGAATGATTCCAATTCTTCTTCAGATAGGAAACTGTTTCCCGGTCAGGCAAGAATCGTTTCCGGTTGGACAAGAATATAGTTTTTTAACAAGAATATAGTTTTTAACAAGATACAGAAATATACAATGCGCAAGGTTATAGGAATAGGAGAGACCGTTCTGGACATTATCTTCAAGAATGGCAAGCCGATAGAAGCAGTGCCGGGCGGCTCATCGTTTAATGCCGTCATTTCTTTGGGGCGTGCGGGTGTGAATACTTCGTTTATCAGCGAGGCAGGCAACGACCGTATCGGCGAGTATGTCATCGAGTTCTTGAGGGAAAATGGGGTGAATGCCGACAATGTGAGCATCTTCCCTGATTCGAAATCGCCTCTCTCATTAGCTTTCCTCGATGAGAACAACAATGCTGACTACATCTTCTACAAGGATCATCCGCACGACCAGCTGGAGTTTGCTACTCCCGAAATCAATGCTGGCGACATCGTACTCTTCGGTTCGTTCTTCGCCCTGAATCCTGTGGTTCGTCCTCAGGTGGCTGGCTTCCTGGAATACGCCAAGAGTCGTGGAGCCATCCTCTATTACGACGTGAATTTCCGTGCTTCTCATCAGAACGAAATCATGAAGATTACGCCTAATCTGATAGAGAATTTAGAGATGGCGGATTTCGTGCGCGGCAGTCATGAGGACTTCGGAATTCTCTATAAGAAACCGGAGGCTGACAAGGTGTATAATGCCGAAATCAGTTTCTACTGCAAGAAGTTCATCTGCACCCAGGGTGCCGACCCGGTGGAGGTGCGTGCTGAGAACGGATTTGCCAAGAGTTATCCTTCGGAGAAGATGAAGACGGTGAGCACCATCGGTGCTGGCGACAACTTCAATGCCGGGTTTGTATTCGGATTGATCAAGGATGGAATCACCCGCGAGGATATCGACCGTGGATTATCTGAGGCACAATGGGATAGCCTCCTGAAGAGTGCCCAGGAGTTCTCTGCCGAATGCTGCAAGGACATCTACAACTATGTTTCCAAGGATTTCGGAGAGCGGTGTAAAAAGGTAAAAAAGTAAAAAGGTAAAAAAGTAAAAAAATATTATGACTGAGATTACAAACAAAATTTATTATGTAGGCGTTAACGACCGCAACAAGCATCGTTTTGAGGGCCTCTGGCCTTTGCCTAACGGAGTGAGCTACAACTCTTATATCATTGACGATGAGAAGGTAGCGCTGGTAGATACTGTAGAGGTAGATTTCTTCACCCAGTTCCTGGAGAACATCCACGAGGTGATTGGCGACCGCGAAATCGATTACCTCATCATCAACCACATGGAACCTGACCATAGTGGCTCTATCGCCCTCATCAAGAAATATTATCCTAATATCAAGATCGTGGGCAACAAGAAGACTCTCGGTATGCTGGAAGGCTTCTATGGCGTTACCGATGACGTGGTGGAGGTGAAGAATGGCGAAACCCTCTCGCTCGGCAATCATGAACTGAGCTTCGTCCTCATCCCGATGGTTCACTGGCCAGAGACTATGGTTACTTTGGATGCGAAGAACAAGGTACTCTTCTCGGGCGATGCCTTCGGCTGCTTCGGTGCGCTGAACGGCGGAATCATCGATACGGAAATCAACTGCGAGACTTTCTGGCTGGAGATGGTTCGCTACTACTCAAACATTGTGGGTAAGTATGGAATCCCTGTTCAGAATGCCTTGAAGAAGTTGGCTGGCGTGGAGCTGGATTACATCTGCTCAACCCATGGTCCGGTTTGGCACGAGCATATTGAGAAGGTAATCGGCATGTATGATAAGATGTCGAAGTACGAGACGGAGCCGGGCCTCGTTATCTGCTACGGCACCATGTACGGCAACACCGAGCGCATGGCCGAAATCATCGCCCGTGCAGCAAGCAAGGCTGGCGTGAAGAACATCGTAATGTACAACATCTCGAAGACTCACCACAGCTACATCCTGCGCGACATCTTCCGCTACAAGGGTCTCATCGTGGGTGCTCCAACCTACAATGCCGGTCTTTATCACGAGATGGAGGTTCTCCTCTCCGAGCTTGCCAATAAGGACGTCAAGAACCATCTCCTTGGCTGGTATGGTTCTCATTGCTGGGCAAGCAAGGCTGTGGCTAAGATTCAGGAGTGGAACGAAACCAAGCTCCACTACGAGCCAGTGGGCGAGCCGGTAGATATGAAGCAGGCGATTACTCCAGAGGTAAAGGCGCAGTGCGAGGCTCTGGGTAAGGCTATGGCAGAGAAGCTGCTGGCAGAATAAAAGTTTAAGGGCGGAAGAACAACTGGGTTAACAGAGTTAACAGTTAACAGTTGTTTTTCCACTCTTTCTTTAGAGTTCTATATGGTTGCAAATTAAGCATGTCTCAATATGCTTAATTTACAAACCTTGTTTTTGTTACTGATATTCAAAAAGTTATAAGCGTAAATTAATATGGAAGATGAGAAAAACTGAGCATCTTTCTCCTTAAAATGCACGCTTTTGTCTGAAAAAACTCCTTGAAATGCAAATTAAGCATAAAAAAATAGGCTTATTTTTACCAAAACTTGCAGATCAAGAAATTTATCCGTATATTTGTGCCCGAAAATAGTTGGAATTATGGAATATACGGCACTTTTAGAGAAACAGATATTGGGTAGGTTGAAGATAGACAACCCCTGGTGGACGGAAGGCAGAATACCTTCTTACTATCAGGAGATGAGTCCTCGCCTCTATCTCGACATTTTCTATCCACTGGTAAGGGATGTCAGCATTCAGCGTGCCCTCATCTTGATGGGACCTCGCCGAGTGGGTAAGACGGTGATGCTCTATCATTCCATCCAGCGGTTGATAGACGAGGGCGTATCACCTCAGAATATCATCTATGTTTCGGTGGAGACTCCTATCTATAACAATATCCTCTTAGAACAGTTGTTTTCTTTGGCAAAACAGATATTGGATAAGGAAGACAGCCAGGAAGAATTTTATGTTTTCTTCGATGAGATACAGTATCTCAAAGACTGGGAAATCAATCTGAAATCCCTGGTAGATACTTATCACAACGTGAAGTTTGTGGCTTCCGGTTCTGCTGCTGCGGCATTGAAAAAGAGCAGCAACGAAAGCGGAGCGGGCAGGTTTACCGATTTCAATCTGCCGCCGTTGCTTTTCTTCGAGTATATCCATCTTAAGAAATATGAGCATCTGATGCGCCAATCCAAGGTGGAATGGGATGGGATAGAGAGCGATATCTATAGTACGATAGATATTGATAAGCTGAACAGTCTCTTCCTCGACTATATCAATTATGGCGGTTATCCTGAGGTGGCTTTTTCTTCCCGAATGCAGGAAGACCCGGGGCAGTTTGTTCGCCACGATATTGTAGATAAGGTATTGTTGAGAGATTTGCCGAGTCTTTATGGCATTTCGGATGTGCAGGAACTGAATTCGTTGTTTACGATGATAGCTTATCATAGCGGTATGGAGTTTTCGTATGAAAGTATGTCGAAGGAATCGGGCGTCAAGAAGGAAACCATTCGCAGGTACGTCCAGTATCTGGAGGCTGCTTTCCTGATAAAGGTTGTGACAAGAACGGATGATACGGCAAAGCGATTCCAGCGCCAAACTACTTTCAAGATTTATCTGACGAATCCTTCGCTGAGATGTGCGCTTTTTGAGCCAATCAAGATCATGGATGGCAATATCGGAGACATGATAGAAACTGCCATCTATTCGCAGTGGATTCCGAGAAAGGGACACATTGCCTATGCCAACTGGAAGATGGGGCGTTCGCAGGGCGAGGTGGATTTGGTGGGCATCAATGATGCTTTGCAGAAGCCTTATTGGGCGGTGGAAATCAAATGGTCGGACAGGTTCTTCGACAGACCTTCTGAACTTTCGTCCTTACAGTTTTTTATGGAGAAGAATCATCTGCCTCAGGCATTGGTAACTTCCATCAGTAAGGGAGGAGTAAAGGAGATGGATTTTGGTACGCTTCATTTCATTCCTTCTGCCTGCTATGCTTATACGGTAGGAGAGAATACATTGAGGCAAGCCAGGAAGAGTTTTGGTTTGTAAGAACGTAAAAAGCGACCTTCTGCCGAATTATGTTCTCGGTAGAAGGGCGCTTTACTTCATTTCTATAGATGATTTCTATAGAGGGTTCTATCCCTCGCAGAGCTTTGTCAATTCTTCCAGGTTATCTGCCACTTCAATCACATCTCGCCAATCGCCGCGAATCATGCTTTTCTCTGCCAAATCGTCCAGCAGGGCGATGGTGGAGTTCCAGAAGCCCTTCATGTTGTAGAGAATCACCATCTTGTGATGGTAGCCGATGGTGTGGGCGGCGGCGATGGTGAAGATTTCATCCAGGGTGCCGACGCCGCCAGGAAGGGCTACGAAGAGGTCGCTCTGGGCAAGCATCAGGTCCTTGCGGTCGCTGAGATTATCACACGGAATCTCGATGTCGAGGTCAGGGAAGGTTCTGCCGCCTCGCTCTACAAGCGTAGGAACCACACCGATGGTTCTGCCGCCATTCGCCTTCACTGCCTTGCCGATGCAATCCATCAGACCAGAGTTGCAGCCGCCGAAAACCAGGTCGTGGCCGTTCTCTGCCATCCACTTTCCCATCTCTTCTGTTATCGTGAAGAAATCCGGGTCGATATTCTTATTCGCTGAACAAAAAACTGCTATTTTCATGTCTTTATCTTCTATGATTATGATGTTTTATCTGTTATTTATTGATGTCTTATCCATTATTTATTGATGTTTAGGCAAAGATACGCAAAAATATCGAGATTATTCATCTGTTTTTGCGGATAATTTCTTAATTTTGCAAACAATAACTAATCTGATAAACAAAAATAGATTTCTTATAAAACAGGACAAAAGATTTCTTATAAACGATACAACAGAATGAAAAGGATTATCACATATAGCATCATTGCATTACTGCAGGTGTCTGTAGCGTTTGCACAGGTCTCTCAGAAACCAAAACTTCAGAAGCGGGAGAAGTATGAATGGGAGGGAGAAATTCCTACCTACGTGGAGCAACTGAAGAAGGAACTGACCTATCCGATGGCTTGGGGCAACAGTCCTATCAGAAACTTCAAGAAGTGGAAGAAGGCGGCAAGGGCGAAGGTTCTTGAATGTATGATGACGCCTCCGAAGGCGGCTGCGGCTTGGGATATGGAAGTGCTCGGTGAGGAACAGAGAGACGGATATAAGGCGCAGAAAATCGCCTTCAATATCAACGCCTATTCCCGCATTACGGCTTATCTCCTGATTCCTGATTCTGAAGATGGGAAGAACCCTAAAGCAGAAGCTGGGTTGCTGTCTTCTGCTCAGAATAAGAAATCGGGGAAATTCCCAGCCGTGGTGGCGCTCCACGATCATGGCGCCCATCTCTTTATAGGAAAGGAGAAGATGATTCGCCCTTTCTTTATCGCTTCTGAAGAGCAGGATGCGGATGGGAAGATTTCTGAAAAGAAGAAGGCTGCCAACCAGGAGGTTCTGGATGATGCAGATGCGTGGGTAAATCAGCTTTATGAAGGCCAGTACGTGGGCGATTATCTGGCGAAACATGGCTACGTGGTGCTTTCGGTTGATGCTCCGATGTGGGGAGAACGAGGCCGAAAGGAGGGCGTAGATAGAAACAAATACGATCTCATCGCCGGCAACATGATGATGCTGGGTCGTGACCTTTCTGCCTTCATGACTTACGACGATATGGCCAGTACCGATTTCTTGGCTTCCCTGCCGATGGTGGATGCGAAGCGTATCGGATGCGTGGGGTGTTCGATGGGAGCCTATCGTTCGTGGATGCTCTCTGCCTTATCGGATAGAATCAGGGTGGGTGCTTCCATCTGCTGGATGATTACCACCGATGCTCAGCTTACCAGACGTTTTGGCAGAAAGGAGAATGGTGGTTTTGCGAATTGCATCCCGGGGTTGAGGCAATATCTCGATTATCCCCACATTGCTTCCCTCGCCTGTCCGAAACCGATGCTTTTCATCAATGGCACAAAAGATAAGCTCTTCCCTGTGCCTGGTGTAAAGGATGCTTTCGCCGAAATGCACAAGGTTTGGAAGAGTCAGGGAGTAGATAATCTGCTGGATACGGAGCTTTGGGAAATCCCTCATTCCTGCGGATTGAAGGCACAGGAGAAAATGCTGGAGTTTCTGGATAAGAATCTGAAATAGGGAAAATATCAAAAGTTTACTACGCTAACCCCTTAAAAAATGCCGTTAGCGTAGTGAACTTTTTGAATATACGAAATCAATCTTTACCACAACTCTTCAGGCGACAAGTCCTTGTCCTTTCTGCCCATCAGATAGTAATCGGCAAGGAACTGGATATTGGCCTGAGTAATCTTCAGACCCTCTTCCTTCACATATCGGCTGGTGAAGATGTTGGCATCAGGAAGCATTCCCTTTTCTATCAGCTTGCAAACAATCTCGTAAGGGAAAGGAAGACCGTTGCCGGAAATGATATTGAAACTGTCCTCTGCTGCACGCTCGGCATTGTAGTATGGGTTTTCAGGCGAAGCGATGCAATGGGCGGTTCCGAAGCTGATGTTGATGCCCGTATAAGGACTTCCGTACACGATGATTCCCTTTTCGTATTTCTGAGGGAAACTGATGTTGGATGGCAGTTCGAAACCGATATTCTTCAGGAATTCCTTCATCGTTTTGACATCCTCGATGAACACAAACTTGTCTCCATAGCCATTCTGCTTGAGCAGATTGTAGTCGTGGATGCTCTTCTTGTGTTTCTGAATATTTCTCTCAGCCTCTATCTGAGCCTTGTTGTCTTCATAAGTAGGATCGAGGAGAGCACCGGTTTGCCACCAGTCTCCACCAAATCGGAAGAGATTGCATACGAGCACATTCTCGCCGCTGAGGAAGGAAGAAGCATCCCCAATATTGGTAGATTCCTTGAGCACTCTGATGAGGCTCCCTTCTTCTGCCTTCTCCTGATTCTCCTTTGAGGCCTTCTCCGGATCATCTTCCTCCTCATACAAATCCTTCAGATAGAAGAATTTCTCATCCTCTTTCAGCATTCTGAAGGCTCTGGCTCCCTTGTAATCGATGTCCGTCCAGAGTTTGTGGGCAGGATGATGCTCGGTGATCTTGGCAAGCCATTCAGCAGAGGTGAGAGCCAAAAGATTGTGGCGGCTGTTCATCGTGTGCTCTATCTGGATGGAGTAGGCGATGATTTCATTGAAGCCCTGTGGAGAGCGGGCGAGCTTTTCGAGGTCGAACTGCAGGCGCTTGAGATTGTTGATGTTGAAGAAGCAGTTATAGTGAAACCATGCCAGCACGTCTCTGTATTCCAGGAACTTGTCTTCTGCTGTAGGCAACTCGCAGAGAAATTCACGCAGGCGCTCATTTTCCGGTGCAGTTTCATACTCCTTGTCGAGAAGATTATACACCAGTTTGGCAGCCAGTTCTATCGTACTGAAGAGGAAAGGTACGGCCTCCTGGATGTAGGCACTCTGCTGGTAATGGTGCCAGCACAGGAACTTGATGTCGGAGATGTTGATCTCGTCCGGATCGTATGGCGCATCATCTTCATTGAGAGAGTTCTTGACAAACTCCTTTTCGTTCTCATAGAACGGGATGTATGAACCATATCGCTTCTTGCATTCTGCGGTGAAAGTCTTCCAGATACAAGTACCGGAGAGCACGTCCTCAAAATATCCGGCGATGCAGAGGGCGAGCTGCTTGGCATCTTCCACGTCTTTGAACTGATGCGTGAAGCAGGCATCGTCGAGGGCGTGGTATATTTCATTGGATAACTCCGTATAATATTGATCCACTTCATTAGGTTTCTCGTATGGATGCATTGCCATCCATTCTTGAGTGAAAATTACTTTTTTCATATCATTCGATTGTTTGTTATTTCGTGCAAAGGTAATGAAATAATAGAGAAATCTGCAAGAAATTCAAAGTTTTTTCGTAACTTTGCACCCGAATTTAGGCAATCTTAATAAAACTATACGGTTGCCGCAAGCGTTTTAGAAGGATTTTGCACCCTAATTCATGGCTGGGAGGGTGAATTCGGCCTTCTATTTGATTATACATGAATTAAGGTTAAAAAGATTTGAAGACATTTGAAGAATTGGGCGTGAGCGAAGAGATTCGCCGTGCCATCGAAGAGCTTGGATTTGAGAATCCAATGCCAGTTCAGGAAGAAGTAATCCCATATTTGCTTGGTAATAAGAACGACGTGATTGCGTTGGCGCAGACTGGTACGGGTAAGACTGCATCTTACGGTATTCCGGTTATCCAGAAAACTGATGCCAACAGCAAGCAGACACAGGCTATCATCCTCAGTCCTACACGTGAGCTCTGTCTCCAGATAGCAGACGATTTGAACAGTTTTGCCAAGTACATCGACGGTTTGCATATTGCCGCAGTTTATGGCGGTACCGACATCGGAAGCCAGATTCGCACCCTGAAGCATGGTGTGCAGATTATCGTGGCTACCCCTGGCCGTCTGCTCGATTTGATTAATCGTGGCGTGGCTCAGTTGGAGCACGTGAACAACGTGGTGCTTGATGAGGCTGACGAGATGCTGAACATGGGCTTCTCTGAGAGCATCAATGCCATCTTCGAGAACGTTCCGGAAGATAGAAACACCCTGCTCTTCTCGGCTACCATGAGCAAGGACATCGAGAAGATTGCCCTCAACTACCTGCACGACCACAAGGAAATCGTAGTGGGTTCGCGCAACGAGGGTGCTGAGCATGTAAACCACATCTACTATCTGGTAAATGCCAAGGACAAGTATCTCGCCCTGAAGCGCGTGGTGGATTTCTATCCACGCATCTTTGCAATTATCTTCTGCCGCACCAAGCTGGAGACTCAGGATATTGCAGATAAGCTGATTAAGGATGGTTATAATGCAGAGGCGCTGCACGGCGACTTGAGCCAGCAGCAGCGTGACCTCACCATGCAGAAGTTCCGCAACCATACCGTTCAGTTCCTGGTGGCTACTGATGTGGCAGCACGTGGTCTGGACGTAGATGATCTGACTCACGTTATCAACTATGGTTTGCCTGACGATGTGGCAAGTTACACCCACCGAAGCGGTCGTACCGGTCGTGCCGGAAAGAAGGGAACTTCCATCTCTATTATCCATACTCGTGAGAAATTCAAGGTTCGCCAGATTGAGAAGCAGATAGGCAAGGACTTCGTGGATGGCGTTTTGCCAACCCCAGAGGAAATCTGCAAGAAGCAGCTCTTCAAGACCATGGACGATATCATGAAGACGGATGTGGATGAGGATCAGATTGCTCCATACATGGCTGAAATCAACCGCCAATTTGAGTACATCGACAAGGAGGATATCATCAAGAAGATGGTGACCATCACCTTCGGTAAGTTCCTGGATTACTACAAGAATGCTCCTGAGATTGTGAAGCCAGAGAGCGGTAAGGGTTCACGTAACGGCGAAGGTCGTGGAAGTCGTGGTGAGCGTGGCAAGGTTTCTGGTGGTCGTAGAAAGCACGAAACTGAGGCTGGATTCAAGCGCCTCTTCATCAATCTGGGTAAGGCTGATGGTTTCTATCCGGGCGAAATCATGCAGTATCTGAACAAGCACGTGAAGGGTCGCCAGGAGGTGGGTCACATCGACCTGCTGAGTAAGTTTGCCTACATCGAGGTGCCTGAGGAGGATGCGAAGCGCGTGATGAAGGCTTTGAACGGAACTGAGTACAAGGGCAGAACCGTAAGATGTAATGATGCTGACGAGGAAGGTCATGGTAGAGGCAGTCGTGGTGGACGTGATGCTGAGGGCAGAAGCGGTCGTGGCGGACGTTCTGCAGAGAAGGGTTCCCGTGGACGCAGAGGTTCTGATGATGCTCGTTTTGAGCGTGGAGGTCGTGGAAGCCGTGGCTCAGAGAAGGGCCGTGGTGGAAAGAAAGCACGCCGTGAGGAGGAAACTGGCGACTGGCGTCAGTTCTTCCAGAACAATGACAATGTGAAATTCAAGGGCGAGGAGCCAAACTTCGAGGAAGAAGGTTGGGCTCGCCGTCGTCCTAAGAAGAAGTAGTTTAGGCAGCGATTTATAATAAGATGAAAGTCTGCATCAAAGGGATGTTTTGATGCAATATCCATATTTGCGGTAAAAATACAGCAATTTCTTTAGCAAATTGCGGTGTTTTACCGCAATTTTTGTATAATTGTAGCTGTAAACATCAAATAAGGCAAGAAATATGGAATTATTGAAGCAACTTTCTGACAATCTTATCAAGCCCAAAATGGAAATGCACACCAACTGGCAATGGTAGCGGAATCATAAACTTGGTTTGGTCATGGAATGGAAGGTGGGAGCCGGAAAGGTCCTTGTCTGCATGAGTGATTTGGAGAAGGCTGCCAAATACCCGGAAGGCAAGGCTTTCTATCAGAGTGTAATTGATTACATGCGCTCTGCCGATTTCAATCCATCTGCAGAAGTAACGGTGGATGAATTGAAGAAGAAACTCGTCGAAAAACCTCGTCAGGTTTCATTGAAGGAACTGAATAATATCTCGCAATATTAATTGGAATTCTGTAGGTTGCGAATCTGTAAGATAAAAATAAGCTGAAAATCAGCAAGATAATAAGAATAGAAAGACTAAATAAAACAAGAGCGGAAAGCCAGGAGTTAACAGGTTAACAGTTAACAGCTGATTTTCCGCTCTTTTTATATATCATCCTGAGACTATTCTTTATCCCAGGATAAACCTTTATATCATCTCTGTTGATTCAGAGATAGGATTTACTTCGCATTGATCTCCTTCAAGAGGCGGTCTGCGTGTCCCCACTTGTCCATCAGGTAGAGCACGTAGCGGATGTCCACGCCGATGCAGCGAGCCAGGCGCTTGTCGAAGTTGATGTCTGAGCTGAGGCTATCCCAGTTGCCGTCGAATGCAAGACCTATCAACTCACCCTTGCCGTTGAACATAGGACTACCAGAGTTACCACCGGTAATATCGTTGTTGGTGAGGAAGCAGAGCTGCATCTTGCCTGTAGTCTTGTCCTGATACTTGCCGAAGTCTTTCTCAGAGAGGAGTTCGTGCATGATAGGCTCTGCGAAATAATCGATGACCTTATCGCCCTGCTTCATCTTCTCTACGATGCTCTCAGCTGTAGTATAGTAGCCTGATGGCTTGCCGCCGAGATCGAAACCGCCCACCTGTCCGTAGCTCAATCGCATGGTGAAGTTGGCGTCGCTATAGTGAGGCATGTCTTCCTCCATACGGAGCTTGGCAGCACAGAGATACTTCTCCTGCTCGGCGATAGAATCAGATACGGCTCCCATCTTCTCTACGAAGTCGGCGTAAATGTCATTCAGATCCATACTGTAATTTACACCTGGGTCTTTCTCATATCCCTTCTTGTTGAAGTAGAGCTTGGCACCCTTCTTCATGAGGAGTGACTTCTCCCAGAGATAATCTACATATTTCGTATAATCACCTCCAAACTGAGTGTCGATGATGTTGTAGAACTTAGGCAACCACTTCGCATCAACGTGTTCCTTGTAGTTTTTCAGAAGGGTAGCGAGCACCTCTTTGTCGAGTGCCATATCCCATTCATCTGAGTTGTCCTCAAACTCATGATATTGCTTCTTCTTATTCTTCTCGGAACCCTTTACTTCCATACCATTCTGAAGCTTGAAAGCACGGGTAGAGAACTCTACGTTGCTACGGCGAGTGAATGACTCTGCAAAGTTGGTCCATGCATAAGTTACGTCAGCGCTCTCCTTGTAGAGCTGGGCGAGTTTGTCGAAATCCACCTTGTGGGCGAGGTCGTTTGCAGCTTTGGCTGTATCTTGCCAAGCACGGAGACGAGTCTCGTACTCACGCTTCATGTTAACGATGCCGATGGAGTCGATGCACTTGTTCATACCGATGGAGTTCTTCCAGTAGTTGGAGCTCTGGGCGTACTTGCTGTCATACTTGATGCGCACAGCCTCGTTGGCACGCATGTGCTTCTGCATTACTTCCTGCTTGATGCCGCGTACCTGGGCACGAGGAGCATTTTCTGCGTCACGCATCATCTGGATGCCATAGCTGGAGAGGTATCGTTCGGTACTACCAGGATAACCCATGGTCATCGCATAGTCGCCATCCTTGTAACCCTGGAGGGAAACCTGTGCCCAACGCTTTGGCTTGTAAGGCACATTATCCTTGCTGTAGGCAGCAGGACCATTGGTCTTAGGGTCGGCATAGATACGGAATACAGAGAAATCGCAAGTCTGGCGAGGCCACATCCAGTTGTCTGTGTCACCACCGAACTTACCCATAGACTTTGGTACGGTGAAAACCAGACGCAGGTCGGTGAAGTCGC
>ERZ1035051.109-NODE-109-length-34709-cov-8.346021_pt1 | contig 34709 bp, 18 predicted proteins | sample MGYA00520586_ERZ1035051 | MGnify/ENA primary metagenome ERZ1035051 (study PRJEB33766, sample SAMN09781692) | gut metagenome | biome: gut microbiome | host: Homo sapiens | place: Madagascar | study: EMG produced TPA metagenomics assembly of the PRJNA485056 data set...
AAGAAACTTTGAATTCTGCAGCAGAGCGTATGGAGATGGCTGCAATGTATCTCGCTGAAGAGCTCTCTCATGTTCGTGCAGGTCGCGCTAACGTGGCTATCCTCGACGGCGTGCGTGTTAACAGCTATGGCAGTATGGTTCCTCTGAACCAGGTTGCTACCGTAACCACTCCTGATGCCCGTACCATCGCCATTCGCCCTTGGGACAAGAAGGCCATCAAGGACATCGAAAAGGCAATCATGGATAGTGGCGTAGGTATCACTCCTGAGAACAATGGAGAAATCGTACGCCTCGGTATTCCTCAGCCTACAGGTGAGCGCCGTAAGGAACTCGTCAAGCAGTGTAACAAGATTGCTGAGCGTGCCAAAATCGAGGTTCGCAATGTGCGTCAGGAAATTAAGGAGAAGCTGAAGAAGGCCATCAAGGACGGTCTTTCTGAGGATTTGGAGAAGGATGCTGAAAACGATTTGCAAAAGCTTCACGACAAGTACATCAAGCAGCTTGAAAACTTGATGGACGAGAAGGAAAAGGAAATTATGACAGTCTAAAAAACAGCTTTCCCAGGCTGAGATTATTGATTAAGTGATAATGAGAGGACTCGTTATTAAGAATACTGGCAGCTGGTACACCGTCAAGACTGACGATGGCCAGCTGATTGAAAGTAAAATTAAAGGCAATTTCCGACTGAAGGGCATCCGCAGTACCAATCCGGTGGCTGTGGGCGACTATGTGCAGCTTATCACCAACCAGGAAGGCACCGCCTTCATCTCTTCTATCGAAGACCGCCGAAACTATATCATCCGTAAATCGCCTAACCTCAGCAAGCAGAGTCATATCCTGGCTGCCAATGTAGACCAGGCATTGCTCGTGGTTACAGTGAATTACCCACAGACATCTACCACCTTCATTGACCGGTTCCTGGCAGGTGCCGAGGCATACAGAGTGCCAGTCATCATCATCTTCAACAAGACCGATCTTCTTACCGAAGAAGAGCTCCGCTATCAGAAGATGATGCGCACACTCTATGAAACCATCGGCTACCAGTGTATCGAGCTTTCGGCAGCTACAGGCGAAGGTGTTGACGAATTACGCTCTTTCATCAAGGAGAAGAAATCGCTGCTCAGCGGCAACAGTGGAGTAGGAAAGTCTACCCTCATCAACCAGCTGATTCCTGATGCCGAACAGCGTACAGCCGAAATCAGCGAGGCTCACAACAGCGGTATGCACACCACAACCTTCAGCGAAATGCTGGAGCTGCCAGAAGGTGGCTATCTAATAGATACTCCGGGTATCAAGGGATTCGGAACCTTTGATATCGAGAAGGAAGAGTTGACTAGTTACTTTAAGGAAATATTCAAGTTCTCACAGGATTGCAGGTTCTCCGACTGCACCCATACCCACGAACCGGGCTGTGCAGTCATAAAGGCGGTAGAGGAGCATTATATTGCAGCCAGCCGCTATCAGAGTTATCTCTCTATGCTGGAAGATAAGGACGAAAATAAGTACAGGGAAGCGTTCTAGAAAGGAGATGAGTGAAGAACGAGGATTTTTTTTCAAAAAAACGTATTAATGAAGGAACAGAAGGACGTAAGGCAGCGCATCGCGGAAGGTGAGTTTGCTCAGAGTGCCGAGATCAGCGCTAGCTATCTCGACGAGGATATCTTGATTATTGACAATCTCAAGGTGTTGCAGAATCCCGACCCCGTGAGGTTGCAGATGAACATGATTGCATCCTGTCTCAGAGGCTCTTTGAAAGTTGATCTGAACGGACGGGAAGTATTGGTAGAGAAGGGAGATATTTTTATCAGCCCGCCTAATTCCATGCTAGACATCATTGAGGTGTCAGCTGACTTTTTGTGTACGGCAATGTGCGTCAGTAATCATGGCATGTTGAACATCCTTCAGTCCAATATCTCGGTATGGAATCGTGCTGTATACATCAGCAAGCTGTCGGTATTGAAAATGAACGAGACCGACCAGCTATTCTATACCAAGTTTACCGATTTGGTACGTCTCTGTCTAGACCCCACCTTCAGTGATCGTAGTTCCTGGAAGCCATATCGTCGTGAAATTGTAGAGACGCTTCTCAAGAGTGCGCTTCTTGCCGTGAGTAATCTGCTTCTCGAGGGCTTGCCTAAGGACGAGAGCATCTCCAGCACAAGCGATCTCTTCGATAAGTTTCTGAAGATGTTACAGCAGAGCGAGGTAAAGCATCAGCCTGTAGAGTATTTTGCCCATCAGCTGTGCATTACGCCCAAGTATCTCTCTATCATTAGTAAGCGTCATTCGGGCAAGACTGCAATAGAATGGATTACGGAGTATACCCTTGCCGACATTACCTATTATCTCCGTTCCAGTACGAAGTCGATTAAGGAGATTTCGGGCATTTTGGGCTTCTCCAACACCTCTTTCTTCGGAAAGTATGTCAGGGAGCATCTCCACATGTCGCCGCTGAAATACCGCGAAAGTTTGAGAAAATAAAAATCATCAATAGTATATCGTGTAGTTTGAAAGATCAATCTCATATATACAAAAAAAAGAAGCCGCTGATTCCTCAGCGACTTTTTTTGCTTTCTAGGGTGGAGCTGGAGGGAATCGAACCCTCGTCCGCACAAGGAAACCATATGCTTTCTACATGCTTATTCCAGCCTTCAATTTTCGAGGTATGGCAAGACCTGGACCACCAACCATACCCTTATCCTCTAAAATTTCATCCGGGCAATGAGGCGTACCCGAACTATTTCCGATTTGCCTGCACCGCTTGATCAACAAGATTCGGAACTACATCCGTTGAGCGATGTCCCGTTCCAGCACCTTGTGCCGGAATAAAGCTAATCTACTGTACTTCGATTAAGCAGCGAGAGCGTAGTTATTTTCGCCAATTAATTTTTTGTTCACTAGGATTTAGGAGGTAGCCAACGAGCCTCCGCATGCTTACATACCATTTCATCTCGCCGTCAAATCCAGTCAACCCCGAGATTTCTTTGATACTAGGATGCAAAGTTAATGCGAAAAAATGTAATCTCCAAATTTTTTGCCGAAAAATTTAGTTTTTTATTGAAAATTCTGTGAATCTGTAGGTATATTTTCCTAAACCTGTTTTTCTATCCAAGCCATCAGTACTGCTACCGCATAATCTTTTCTCATAATTATTCCTCAAATCCGCAACTAAGCCTTTCTACGTTCTTCTTGCGTGTACACATCCTCTCATTACTGAATTAGCCGAAGTGTCGGATGAAGCGAGAGATGGTTCATCAAATGAGTAGTGACATCCTCAATATATGAGCCACCACAGAAGTAGATACTCATGAGAGAACGGATGATTTCGCTGTACCGATAACCGAAGGTTTCGTTTAGCCAGATGAGCAGAGCTAAGTTTACTTAGGCTCTGCCATGGCGAGAAAACGTGCCATGAAATAGAACGATCTACACCTTAGACTGAGGGTCGAGTCGATTACAGATGACAATGTGGAGTCAAATTGCTCCACGACCCGAAAATATTCCTCCAAAAGGAGTGAGTTTCTCAGATTTAATTTGTAACTTTGCAAACGAAAAATCGAAGTAACATTACTAATCGTAAATAAAAAGCAAATGAAAACTTCTCTCCGCATTTTCGCACTCTCCGTGGCCGTGCTAACTGCCGTAGTGGCCGGCGCTCAGTCGGTAAGGTTCTTTCCCGCCGATGTAATGCTCAGCAACAGTCAGATTTCGACTATCTATCAAGACAGCATCGGCTATGTGTGGATATGCACGAGCGATGGTCTGAATCGCTACGATGGCTACAAGGTGACGACCTACCGTCATGAAGCGGACAACGACCGTAGCCTGCTGTTCAACCGCGTGCAGACAGTGAACAACGACCGGGAGGGACGTTTGCTTGTGGGAACGCGCAAGATGGGATTGCAATGCTACAACTATGATACGGATGACTTTACGACGATTCCGCTAGGCGACGGCAATACGGGCGTGTACCAAATCTATGTGGCGCCTGACGGCGTGACCTACGTACTGACGGTCAGACAAGGCATAAAACGACTTACGTGGCCCGAGGAAAAGCCTCTGGTGGAGAACGTTAAGATACTGCCCGACGGTGTGAGAGCGGAGCGCATGCTGGTGGATCATGCAGGAATGACGTGGATAATAGCCAATGGAGGACGGTTGTTCTACAAACGTGGCAATGGATTGGCTGCTGAAGTGGAATTTGCTCCCCAGGATGGGAAGCCCTATGTGACATGCATCTTCGTGGATACCCGAGGTGTGGTCTATGCAGGAACTGAGCGACAGGGACTTTACGTCTTCGACGCGATGACCCAGCGTATGAGACGGCTGACGATGGCCCTTCCAATGCTGATTTCAGATATTCAGCAGGCTGACGAGGGACATCTGTTTTTGGCAACCGATGGTGACGGTATGAAAATTGTGAATCTTGCAACGGGCATGATTGCGCCATGTTTCACGAATATTGCCTGCGGAGATATGCGGCACGACAAATTGGTGGCTCTTTGTTGCAATCAGAATGGCGACCTCTGGGTCGGGGCATTCAGAAAAGGATTTTATTTCTGTCCGAAGATGAACTATGGCTTCCACTACCTTACGCCTTCGTTCCGATCCATGCAGAACGACTGCAAATACGTGACGGCGCTCGCCGCCGACCATGCGAACGGCGTTTGGATGGCTGTGGAGGGCAACGGACTTTTCCATTTTGACAACGTTGGAAAGCAGACTGTCAGCATGCTCTACAGCAGCGCCACTGGGCTGCCGCAGGATGTAGTGTCTTTGCACGTTGCAGACGATGGTCGGTTATGGGTCGGCTCCTATCACCACAATGTAGGCTGGACCGACGGGCAGGGTGGAGCTTTCCATCCGCTGCCCTCAGATGCTCGAACAGGCCATGACTTCACCCGCGTGATGGGAATTGCGGAAGCACCTGATGGGAGTCTGTGGTTCGCTACCAACGGGAACGGATTGGCTCATTATCATCCGCAGGGTGGACAGACGGAGTGGTATGACTCGAAAACGGAACCGAAGAGTGACGACCGCATCTATTATGAATATCTCAGCTGTATCTGTATGAACCAGGAAGCGGGCCTCGTGTTTTTCGGAACGGGAAATGGCATTGGCTGCTACGATACAGTGAAGAAAAGTTTCAAGAGCGTCTTCGGAAAAGATCACATATTCAACGATATCTCTGTCAATGATATCTGTTTCGACAAGCAGGGACACTTGTGGGCAGCCAGCGACGAGGGACTGTTGATGTATGACATCCATTCACGGAAGGAACTGCATTTCACACAGGCTGACGGTTTACCGTCGAATATTGTCTGTGCAGTGAGGGTCGACGGTGATGGAAATCTTTGGATCAGCACGTTGACAGGTCTGGCTCATATGAATCAGACGGACAAGCGCATCATGCGCTATTATGCCACGGACGGCTTACAGGGCAATGAGTTCAGTCGCTCGGTCGTTGACATGTCTTCGAATGGAAAGATATTTTTCGGTGGTATCAACGGCGTAACGGCTTTCATGCCGCGCGAGATTACCAAAGTAAACCGTACACCAGGCATTTGGCCTTCGGAACTCTTGGTGGGTAGCAGAACGGTGACGACGTTCAGCGAGAGTGGGGGACATTCGATTATCGACCAGGCCATAACGGGCGTGGAGCATATCAGACTTAGCTATCAGGACGCTACGTTCAGTATTGGCTTCAGCACCTTCTCCTACGAGGGCGAGATGGGTGTCACCTATTATTATAGTATAGACGGTGAAGAGTGGCACATGATACGTCGGGGCGATAATCACGTTGCATTCACCAATCTGGCACCTGGAAACTATGTGTTGCGGGTGAAAGCCCGTGTGGGAGAGATGGAGAGCGAGGTACGCGAAATCAGTATTCGCATAACGCCCCCTTGGTATGCTTCATGGTGGGCTTACATGATTTATATGGCGTTGGCTGCAGTTGTGGCTTACTTCCTCTGGCAACGCTATAATGAGCGGCAGCAGGAGAAACTGAGCGAGATGCGTCTGCGTTTCTTCACGGATATATCACACGACATACGTACACCTCTGACGTTGATTATCAGTCCGTTGGACCAGTTGCTGCGCGAGAAGTCGCTGAGCGCAGAGGTGCATAGTTCCCTGCAGTTGATGTATACGAATGCCTATCGCATCCTGGAACTGGTGAACCAGTTGTTGACCATCCGCAAGATTGACAAGGGGCAGAGGCAATTGCAATGTCGAGAGGTAGAGGTAGTGCATTATTTGGAAGATGCGGCCCGTCTTTTCCAACCACAGGCGCAGTCGAAGAAAATCACGCTAACCTACCATCATCACATGGATGAGTTGCTGGCATGGATAGATCATCATTTCATAGACAAGGTGATGTCGAACCTGCTGGGCAATGCCCTTAAATATACACCCGAAGGGGGAAAGGTTGACCTGCTGCTCACATTGGGGAGCGACCCCAAGCAGAACGGCTCACTGAAGGACTATCTGCAAGTGGAGGTACGCGACACCGGCACAGGTCTGAACCCCGAGGAGATTCCCCATCTGTTTGATCGGTTCTATCGGTCGAAGTATTCACTGGAGGCCGGAGGAACTGGCATCGGACTGAACCTTTGCGAATCACTCATCACGCGCCATCATGGCACCATCGCAGCCGAGAACCGCATTGATGGCGTGCAGGGCAGCCGTTTCTACTTCCGCATTCCACTGGGCCGCAGCTATCTGCTCACAGAGGAAATTGCCGAGGACGAAGAAAGACCTGTCGCCTTGTCCCTTCCTACCGATGAACATGAAGAGCAGGATGCTAAAGCCACCGAGAAGCGTGTAAACAAGACGGGCATCAAACTTCTGGTCATTGATGATGATGCGGCTATTCTGGATTATCTTACCACAGAGTTGAGCAAGAAATATACGGTGGCCAGTGCCAATAATGGGCGGGACGGACTGCAAATAGCCCTGTCTCGCCAACCTGACCTTGTCATCTGTGATGTGATGATGCCAGATATGAATGGCTATGAATTTGTACGCACACTGAAACATAACCCGAACATCAACGACATACCCGTCATCTTATTGACGGCAAAGAGCGCCGTCCAGGATCGTCTTGAAGGGTTGAACCGTGGTGCTGATGCCTATATCACAAAACCTTTCCATCTGGACGAGCTCCATACGCAAATACGAAATCTCATCGACAATCGTCAGCGCTTACGCGGTAAATATACAGGGCAGCAGTCACAGGAAGAGCGACTGGAGCAGGTAGACATGAAGAGTGGCGATGAACAATTTATTGAAAGAGTAATGAGGGCTGTCAATGCCAATCTGTATGATAGTGACTATAAGACAGAACAACTTGCCTTGGACGTTGGCGTGAGCCGAGTACACCTGAATCGCAAGTTGAAGGAACTGGCAGGCGTTTCCCCAGGTGAGTTTATCCGTAATTTACGACTGCAACAGGCTGCCCGTCTTCTGCTGGAGAAGAAAAAAGACATTCGTCAGATTGCGTATGCTTGTGGTTTTTCCTCTATCTCGGTATTCTCATCAGCCTTCAAGAAATGTTATGGAATGTCACCGAGTAGCTACATTGAGCAGTCGGAAAATGAATCTAACAAAAAATAAATATATAAAAACATTTTTTAAAAGCCTGTAAATTAGATATTTGCAGGCTTTTAAAATGAATGTTACAAATTCGAAACCTATTGTTACAAAACACGATGCTTCTTATTTTTTAAAAGATTAACTTTGCAACCAGAAACTTTATTCTGTCAAATTAATCAAATTAAAAAGTATGAAACAGTTATCTCGTTTTTTTCTACGAGGAAAAGTTGCAGGCCTATGCCTTGCTTTGTTTCTCGGCTTAGGTGCAGCGAGTGCCCAGGCTCAGCAGAGAGAAGTGAAGGGATTGGTTGTTGATAAGTCGGGGGAACCTGTCATTGGTGCAACTGTCGTTGTGAAAGATTCCAAGGGATCGGGAACAGTCACCGATTTCGATGGTGTCTTCAAAATTAAAGTGCCGGGCAACCGGTCAGTTCTCAAAATTTCCTTCGTGGGTATGGAGTCTCAGGAGGTGAAAGTGGGTAAAAATGAAAACCTGCGAGTAGTCCTCTCTGAAGACGAAGCATTACTTGATGAAGTGGTCGTGGTAGGTTATGGCCAGCAAAAAAAAGCCTCGGTGGTGGGTGCCATTACGCAGACTACAGGCGAGGTGTTGGAACGTGCTGCGGGTGTGACCAGTGTAGGTGCAGCCCTGACCGGTAATCTGCCAGGCGTGGTTACGTTTTCTTCATCCGGTATGCCTGGTGAGGAGGACCCAAGAATCGTTATCCGCACACAAAGCTCATGGAACAACAGCGACCCCCTTGTCTTGGTTGACGGCATTGAGCGTGAAATGAGCACTGTGGATGTAAGCAGCGTAGAATCCATCTCCGTGTTGAAAGATGCATCAGCTACGGCCGTTTATGGTGTGAAAGGCGCCAACGGCGTTATACTCATAACCACAAAACGCGGTCATGAGGGCAAAGCAGTAGTGCGCGCGAAAGTGAACATGACGTTGAAAACAGCCTCAAAGTTGCCTTCTAAATTTGATAGCTATGATGCCCTTATGGTTCGCAACCGTGCGATAGAGCATGAGTTGGGCATCTCTCCAAGCGGCTGGGCTAGCTACACCCCGATGGAGGTGATTGACAAGTATCGCCATCCTGCAAATTCAGATGAGTGGGACCGCTATCCTAACGTCGATTGGGAAGATGTGTTGTTCCGCAACTCGGCTTTCTCATACAATCCAAGTGTGAGCGTTCAGGGTGGTACGAAGCTGGCTAAATATTTCGCGGCCGTAGATTTCACCCATGAGGGTGACCTTTTCAAGAGTTTTGAGAATAAGCGTAACTATCGTTCGGGCTATAGCTTCAACCGCGTGAACATCCGTTCCAACTTGGACTTCCAACTCACCAAGACCACGAAATTCTCGTTGAATCTCTTTGGTAGCAACGGCCAACGCGAGTATCCTTTCGGAGGCGACAACAATGGTACGTTCTGGAAATCGGTATATGCATCTTCACCCGATGCCATGCGCCCCGTCTATAGTGACGGTACTTGGGGCTACTATCCAAGAGGAGAGTTTGACACTCCCAATTCTATGTATAAACTTGCTATCGGTGGTAAGGAAAAGAAAACAACTACAAAGCTAAACACAGACTTCATCCTTCAGCAAGATCTCGACTTTATCACAAAAGGTCTGAGTTTTAAAGGCGGCCTTTCGTTTGACTATCGTTTCCAGGAGACAGGACGTGGTATCAACGATGGTAACGAGGCTCAGTTAAAATGGATTGACCCCGATACGGGTGAGGTGTTTTATAAGCAGACTGCCAATACCGGCACTCAGCTCGACTTCTCTGAGCAGATTCGATGGAATACCAGCGGAGGTAGTCTGTCGACTGGCTCCACCTATCGTAAGATGTATTATTCGCTCCAGTTGAACTATGACCGCACTTTCAATAAAGTACATAACGTGACCGCCATGGGCCTCTTCAGTCGTGAAAAGACTACATTGGGTAGCGAGTTTGCACATTATCGTGAGGACTGGGTATTTCGTCTTACCTATAATTATGCCATGCGTTATTTTACTGAGTTCAACGGAGCCTATAACGGCAGTGAGAAGTTCGGTCCTAACAACCGCTTCGATTTCTTTCCCTCTGTTTCAGCCGGTTGGATGGTTACAGAAGAGAACTTTATGAAGTCACTGAAATGGCTGGATATGTTAAAGATACGCGCCTCATGGGGTCGCATTGGTGATGATAATGTAGGTCAGCGTTGGCTCTATCAGGATCAGTGGAACTATGGAGGCAATACGCAGATGGGTAATCCTCCGAGCAATACGCCCTATACCTATTATCGTATGAGTAGTATCGGTAACTCCGACATCAGTTGGGAAACCGTGGAGAAACGAAATCTGGGTATTGACTTCGGTTTTCTCGGAGGTATCTTGAAAGGAAGCGTAGATATATTCCGTGATAGCAGAAAAGACATTCTCGTATCAGGTGGCAGCCGTGCTATCCCGACCTGGTTTGGCGTGGATGCTCCATACGCCAATCTTGGTGAGACGAAAAGCCACGGATACGAACTGGAACTGCGTGTTAGTATTCCTTTCAAGAACAACGACATGCGCCTGTGGGGTAACTTCAATATGACCCATGCTATCAATGAAATCGTGTTCCGTGATGATGCACAACTGCTGCCGGCCTACCAGAAACAGCAGGGATATGCTATCGGGCAGAATCGCTCTTACCTCAGTGAAGGTAACTTGCGGTCATGGGATGACCTGTATGGCAGTGCACAATTTTCAAACTACAATGAAGCGAAGCTGCCCGGCGACTACTATATCGTAGACTTCAATGGCGATGGCGTGATTGACAAGTATGACGTGGCACCTTATCAATACAGCGGTATTCCCCAGAACACCTACAATGCCACTATTGGATTTGACTGGAAAGGATTTAGTTGTTTCCTGCAGTTCTATGGCGTAAATAATGTTACCCGTGAGGTGACATTCCCCACCTTCCAGCACAACACAAGTGTGGTTTATGACGAAGGTACTTATTGGAACAATAAAGCCGATGGTCTGCCCTTGCCCCGATGGACTACAATGACCGATGGCAGTGCAATAGGAACCCGTTATATCTATGACGGCTCCTATATTCGTCTGAAGAATGCCGAGGTATCCTATACATTCACTGGCAATTGGCTCAAGAAAATGGGTGTTAATCGTCTACGTATATATCTCAATGGTAATAACTTATGGCTTTGGACGAAGATGCCGGATGACCGTGAAAACAACTTCTCGGGTGGCAGTTCCGGCGGAGCCTATCCTACCATGAGACGTTATAACCTCGGTGTGGACTTGACTCTTTAATTAGAATTTCAAAATCGAGAATTATTAAAACAACATATAATATGAAACAAATAATAAGGTACTATAGCTTTTTGGTTATATGCCTGTTGGGATTCGCTTCATGTACCGACTATCTTGACAAAGAACCTAACAGTGACATCGATGCTACCGAAGCCTATAAGAACTTCAAGAATTTCCAAGGATTTACAGAAGAGCTTTATAACTGTATTCCGTTGATAAGTGCTCACAGCTACCACAACAGCATCAACTGGGGTGAGGACGTACTATGGCAATCGAATGTGACCTACCCGATGGCCACCAGAATTGATAATGGTGACTACTGGGCGTGGAGTACCGAGGGCACTTGCTGGCTGCGTGACGGTGGTAATCCAAGCGACCAGGACAGAAGTCACAAAGGAAATCTATGGGGCTTGGCCTGGTACGCTATCCATAAGGCAAACTTAGGACTGGCTCATCTTAATGACTTGACAGAAAGTACAACTGAGGAGCGTAATCTGATAGAAGGTCAGCTTTATTTCTTCCGTGGATGGTTCTATTTCGAACTGATGCAGTTCTGGGGAGGCCTTCCCTACATTGAAGAAGACTTACCTGCCAACACTGTTTTCAACTTTCCGCGCCTGAATTATGCTGAAACAGCCGAGAAAGCAGCTGCCGATTTCCAGCGGGCCGCAGAACTGCTGCCAGTAGATTGGGATGATACTGCTGTGGGTAAGGAAACGCTTGGCAATAATAACCTGCGTATCAATAAAGTGATGGCTTTGGCTTACTTAGGTAAAAATTTGCTCTGGGCAGGTTCACCATTGATGAACTATGAGAGTACGGGCAATAAGACCTATAATACTGACTTCTGTAAGCGTGCAGCCGATGCCTTTGCTCAGGCACTTAAGATTTGCGAGCAGACAGGACGTTATGAGCTGGCTCCCTTTGAAAGCTACAGTGACATCTTCTACACCCACAATCAGAGCAAGAAAATACCCGGATTGAAAGAGGCTATTCTACTCGAGAATCTGGTAGGTAGCGACAGCCGCTGGCGTTGGAACATGGTGAATGACTTCCGTCCGGCCTATATCAATTCTACTGGTGTGAAAGTCTATCCTACGGCCAACTATGTTGACTATTACGGAATGGTCAATGGTTTGCCCATCAAGGACATTACCGTGAAAGACACGGAGAGCGGCTATGACCCGGAATACCCGTGGAAGAACCGCGACCCACGTTTCTATAAGGATATTATCTATGATGGCGTGCAATGTTGCCTGAATAGTAAGGGTAATATGAAGGAAGACAAGCAGTATGCCAGTCTCTATACAGGCGGTGCTTTCCGCACGGCAAACGGCGTAAGCAGTGCTTTGACAGGCTACTGTATTACAAAGTTCGTACCTCAGTTGGCCAATAGTTACGATGGATACTTGAATAATAATGTATTAGTGCTGAGCTTTATGCGCCTGTCGGATGTATATCTAATGTATGCCGAAGCTACGGCAAACGGATATGGAACACCGACCTCTACGGCGAATGGCTTCTACCTGACCGCAGCCGATGCAGTCAATAAGGTACGCGATCGTGCGGGTGTAGGCCATGTGGCAGACAAATATCTCGGTTCTACCAGCGATTTTATGAGTGAAGTGCGTCGTGAGCGTGCCGTGGAACTGAGTTTTGAGGGACATCGTTTCAACGACCTGCGTCGTTGGCTGTTGCTCACTGACGGCGAATATTCTGTCAAGAAGATTGTTGACTTCGATCGTGATCCAAACGCAGCGATGGATTATACGCAACCACAAAACGCTCATGTCCTCAATATCAGCGAGTCGGTTGTAGTGGAGCGTCATTTTTCTCAAAAGCACTACTGGCTTCCGTTGCTCAAGAGCGATGTGAACCTGTATCCTGAATTTAAACAGAATCCGGGATGGTGATGATAAATGAAATATAGAACTCTGAAAAAATTACGAGTATATGAAACATAATAAAATATATAGGACATTTGCTATAGGAATGGTATGGATGATGGCATTTCCCACTGTTGCTCAGGAAAGCAATGTAGCAAATGAGCCGGAACAGCAAGACAGTCTTGTCAACGTGGCATTCGGGAAAACTGCCCAAAAAGACCTCTTGGGAGCAGTCTCGAATGTCAACGTGAGAAAACTGCTTGAAAAGGATTATCATCAAGGCAGTCTCGATGATATCGATGCAATGGTTGGCGGTTACAACGGTAACATCTGGGCACAGGGAGCCTTAGTGCTGGTTGACGGTTTCCCGCGTTCGGCCAGTAGCGTACGTGCCAGCGAGGTGGAAAATGTAACCATCCTCAAGGGTGCCAGTGCCGTAGCTCTTTATGGCAGCCGTGCTGCAAAGGGAGCGGTGCTCATTACGACACGTCGCGGTAAAGTGGGCCGCATGAACATTGATGTAAGAGCTAATACAGGATGGAATGTGGCTAAGCGATACCCTAACTATCTGAATTCTGCTGACTACATGACGCTCTACAACGAAGCATGCCGCAATGACGGTATTGCCGAACAGTATAGCCAGAAACAGATCTATAATAGCTATACGGGCTTGAATCCGTATCGTTATCCTAATATGGACTTCTATAGCAACGATTTCATCAAGAAGACTTATAATAAGACCGACTTGACGGGGGAGATATATGGCGGTAGCGATCGTGTGCAGTACTACACGAATTTTGCGATCTCCCATAATGGAAGCCTCATGAAGTATGCTGACGCAAAGAACAATGACAATCTGAAGTTCAATGTGCGAGCCAATCTGGATGTGAAACTGAACAGTTGGCTGAGTGCTCGCGTGGATGCTGTGGCATTGTTCTCAAACTCATATTCCGCTCGTGGTACACAGGACAACACCTATTGGAGTGCAGCATCGTCAGTCCGTCCTAACTGGTTTACCCCACTGATTCCTATTGACATGATGGACCAAAACAATTCTTCTATGATGGAGATGGCTGAAAATAGCAGCCACCTAATTGACGGGAAATATCTATTGGGCGGTACAAGTACGGACCAGACGAATGTCTTTGCCGACATGTTTGCAGCTGGATATATAAAGGATCGTTCGCGTACGTTCTTGTCTGACATCACCTTGAAAGCAGACCTGGGTAGCATATTGAAAGGTTTGACCTTCAGCACAGCATTTGCCCTTGACTATACCGCAAACTATAGCGAGGCTTTCAAGGAGGGCTATGCGGTGTATGAGCCTGTATGGTCGCGCATGAACGGACAAGACTTGATAATTGGATTGAAAAAATATAATGACGACACCAACTCCACTAACGAAACTGTTGGCAGTAGCAACTATTCGCAGACCATGACTTTCAAGGCACAGTTTGATTACGATAGAACGTTCGGAAAGCATCATAACCTTGCTGCCAAGTTGATTGGCTGGGGTTTCCAGACACAAAACTCTAAGGATCAAAGCCATGACGGAAGTGATTATCATCGCACGACCAATGTGAACCTTGCACTGCAGGCTGCATATAATTACAAACATCGTTATTATGCCGACTTAAGCATGGCATTGGTGCATAGCACAAAACTGCCGGAAGACAATAGAAACGCTTTGTCGCCAGCTCTTTCTTTGGGTTGGAGAATCTCCTCTGAAAAATGGTTCAATGCCTCATGGATGGACGACTTGAAACTGACCGCTTCTGTGGCCAACCTCCATCAGGATCTTGACATCAGCGACTACTACATGTACCAGGGCTACTATGATGATCGAGGCGGTTGGTATCAGTGGCACGACAGTTCTGCCGGTGGATGGACGAACTCTGCAAAGAGAGGAGATAATCCAGACCTGACATTCATTACCCGAAAAGAATTCCGCGTAGGAGTAGAAACATCCCTACTGAACAAAATGATTACGCTGGATGCCAATTATTTCGTCAATACCACTAACGGTGGCTTGGTTCAGGGAAGTAACACCATTTATCCATCATATTATAAGTATAGCAATGTTAATTACTATCCTTACATAAACTTCAATGAGGACAAACGGCAGGGTGTAGATTTCACCTTGAACCTGAGAAAGAAGTTTGGTGAGGTTGATGCGCAGTTAGGGTTTGTCGGACAATGGTATTGGTCAGAGGCCAAAAAGCGTGATGAAGTTTATAAAGATGCTTATCAGTACCGAGTGGGCAGAGCTCTTGACAGTTCATGGGGCTTAATCTGCGATGGATTCTTCCAGAATGAAGAAGATATTGCAAATCACGCTACCCAGACATTTGGTAACGTAAAACCCGGTGATTTGAAATACCGAGATGTCAACGGGGACGGAAAGGTAGATAGCAAAGACCAGGTTTATCTTGGTCATAGCGGTAATGGCGCATCTCCATTCACATACGGTACGAACCTAACCCTTAAATGGAAGGGATTCACACTGTTTGTTGCAGGAACAGGACGTAGTGGAGCCATCGGCTATAAGAACAGCACCTATTATTGGGTGTATGGCTCAAGAAAATACAGCGATCAAGTATGGGGCCGATGGACAGAAGAAACTGCAGCAACGGCAACCTACCCTCGTCTGACGACAACGGGAAATACAAACAATTTCAGGAACAGCACTTTCTGGATGTACAAGCAAAATCGTTTCGACCTGAGTAAGGTTCAGATCACTTACGATCTTCCCGCAAGTCTATTCCAGAATAAGATTGTCCGTGGGATGAGCGTCTATGTAAGTGGTGATGATTTGCTGACAATATCCAGTGAACGTAAGCACATGGAAACCAATGTGGGAAGCGCTCCCCAATGTCGGTTCTATAATCTCGGTGTAAAAGTGAATTTATAATAGAATAAAGAGAAACTTAAAAGCATAAAAGTTATGAATATCATAAAAAATATATGTCCTGGTTTGTTACTGGCATTTGGCGGTATGCTCGTCACTTCTTGTGATGATGTCTTTGAACCAGCTCAGGAGAATTTCAAGAATATAGAACAGATGTACACAGATGGTACATATGCTCAAGGATTCCTGATCAACGCCTATCGTGATATACCTGGATATTACGATGACAGCGAATACGCTACTGACAACGCTGTTACGAATCAAAAGAATAATAGCTGGCTTAATATGACGCAGGGCACATGGACATCAAGTAGCAATCCTACCGATCAGTGGTCCAGATGTCTGGGAACGATTCAGAATCTGAATCTTTTCCTGGCTAACTGCGACAAGGTGAAATGGGCTGACGATGAAGAACCGAATGCGCTGTTCTGCGTGCGTATGAAGGGCGAGGCTTACGGTCTGAGAGCCTTGTACATGTATTACTTGCTGCGTGCTCATGCCGGATACAGTGCTGACGGCACATTACTGGGCGTTCCTGTATTGACGGAATTCCAAGATGCCAACGCCAACTTTAACGTGGGAAGGGCTACATTTAAGGAGTGCATCGACCAGATTTATGCTGATCTCGACAATGCCGACAAGCTGTTGCCAATGGAATATGAGGATGTTGCCAGTGACGAGGATGTGCCAGAACGTTATCGCAACATTACTAAAAGAGCTGTTGTCTATAATCGCGTGATGGGACAATATGCCCGTCAGCTTTTCAATGGTCTTATTGGTAAGGCCTTCCGTACCCGTACAGCCCTGTTGGCTGCCAGCCCTGCATTCCTTAATGGGTCATCAGATGCCACATGGGCCTATGCCGCAGATGCAGCTGCTACTGTGCTTGACTATGTAGGCGGTCCCAGTGGACTGGTGGCAAATGGACTTACCTATTACTGTAATACCGCAGAGATTGACGGATTGAAAGAAGGTATTAACCCCCCGGAAATTATATGGCGTGAGAATTTGGCAACCAATAACATGTCACAGGAACAGAACAATTTTCCACCATCGCTTTTCGGCAAAGGCTATATGAATCCCACCCAGAACCTAGTGGATGCTTTTCCCATGGCAAACGGCTATCCCATTACGGATGAACGTAGCGGTTACGATGCTACACGCCCTTACGCAGGACGTGATCCGCGCCTCGCACTCTATATTATTTATGATGGAGCCAAAGAGGGCGTGAGTAATAGTGTGATTCGTACCGGAAGCAAGATCGGTACGGACGATGGCGTGAATGTGAAAGAGACTTCTACTCGAACAGGCTATTACATGAAAAAGCGTCTGAGAATGGATGTGAACTGCAAACCGTCTTCGAAAACAGGTAAGAACCACTATACGCCCAGAATCCGCTATACAGAGATGTTCTTGGATTATGCCGAGGCTGCTAATGAAGCCTGGGGACCGAAGGAGGCAAATGGACACGCCTATAGCGCATACGACGTGATCAAGGCTATTCGCACGCGTGCTGGTGTGGGTGGCAGTGATGATGCCTATCTTGAAGAATGCAGCCAGAACAAAGAAAAGATGCGTGAGTTGATCAGAAATGAACGTCGCCTGGAACTTTGTTTTGAAAGCTTCCGCTTCTGGGACCTCCGCCGTTGGAAAGCTAATTTGAACGAGACGGCCATGGGCGTAAATCCTGGTGAGGATGGCTTTACAAGCCTCACTGTCGAGACCCGTTCATTTAAAGATTATATGTATTACGGACCTATCCCCTATTCTGAGACGCTGAAGTATAGCAATCTGATTCAGAATAATGGATGGTGATTAGAAGTGATAAGTGAAAACTTAAAAAGTTATGAATAACATATATAATATAAAAAAATTGATGGCTGTCGTTTTACCTCTTGCCATCTTACCATTCTTCGCATCTTGCGAGAATGCGGATCAGACATTCGATAATTTCGATTATCAGACCGTCTATTTCGGAAATCAATATCCTGTTCGCACTTTGGAATTAGGCGAGGATCAGGAAGTTGACCTGACTCTGGATAATCAGAAACGTATTGAGATAAAGGCAAACATCGGTGGCACTCGCGGTAACAGCCAGAATATCATCATTGATTATGCCGTTGACAATTCGCTTTGCGACGGTTTGACTTTTGCTGATGATGGAAGTGATGTTGTAGCATTGCCCGAATCGCACTACCGATTGTTGTCAGATAAGCTCCTGATACCTTCTGGAAGTTTTATGGGTGGTGTCCAGATAGAATTTACAGATGCTTTCTTTGCCGATCCAATGAGCTTGAAACGTCATTACGTGATTCCAATCGTGATGACAAAGATTATACAGGGTGCAGACAGCATTCTGTGTGGACTGCCACAGAAGGAGAATCCTGACCGATGCAGCACGGATGACTGGACGATTCAGCCAAAAGACTTTGTGCTGGAAGCCGTAAGGTTCGTGAACCGCTGGAGCGGATTTTATCTTCGGAAAGGTGTTGACAAAATTACGGATGCCACAGGCGTTGAGACCACGGTAAAGCGTGAGGCTGAATACGTAGAGAAAAATGAGGTGGCACAGGTTACTACTAGTGGACTTACAACGTGCACTCAGGCTGTAACCATCAAGGATACTGAAGGGAAAGACTATACATTCAATGTAGTGTTGACCTTTAACGATGCTGATAACACTTGCACGCTCAGCAGCGATTCTAATGACGTCACCATTACTGGCAGCGGTAGTTTCGTGAGCAAGGGTGAGAAAAACAGCATGGGCGGAAGTGACCGTGATGCAATCTATCTGAAGTACACGGCTGAAATCAGCAGTTTAGGATTGACCTATGATACGGAGGATACGCTCATCCTACGTAATCGCGGTGTCGCGCCTGGATATTTTTCAGTAGTAAGAAATTAATAAATCGTGAATCATCATGAAAAAAAATATTATATCAGCAATCATACTCGCAACATTATGTTGTGCATGTGCAGACAACTATGAGAGCGATTCTGCCTATCAAAAGCCCACAGACGTGGCTATGGATGAGTATCTCGCTTCATTTCAGACGCTGAAAAGTTATGTTGACACGCAGGCGGGTCCGTCGTTCTCATTAAGTATGAATATTGCTTCTGCTGACTTGTTGGCAAAAGGAACCAAGCTGTCCTTGGGGAAATCGAATTTCACTGCTTTGCAGGTGACTGATGACCTAGAACATGCTACCTTGGTAGGAACCGATGGCACCGTTATGACCTCTAATGCTCAGACGATTATTGAGAAAGCCAAGGCTACCGAAATGAAGTTACATGGCTCAGCTGTCGTAGCTTCCTATGGCCAGAATTACGCCTATCTGAATGGCTTGATTGCTGCGGATACTATTAAGGGCGGAACGTCCGGGGCAAACATCCTGATGTATGATTTCGAAAGTCAGAAACTGGGCACGGAATTCCCGATGTCAAGTGTGAGTACAGCCGTTGTAGAGGAAGACCCTGATGGCGAGTCGGGGCATGTCTTGCACGTGGGTGCGGGCACCACGAAAGCAAAGTACTCATATCCTATATTCAACATTACACTTCCAGAGGGTATTACGTTGGGTGATTGTGCCACACTGATTATGGATATGAAGGTGGGCAACAGCACGGGACGTTTCGGCTCTGGCATGCGTATGGCCATCAATGACGGGAAAGAGGTAAAATATGGCACCCCGAACAATATGGGCTGTCCGAACAATCAGTGGGGTCGTGGAGCGATTACGATGGATTTCAGTGCCATCCCCCTGACAGATGCGGAAAAGGCTTTAACCCAGTTTACCATCAAAGTGGGTTCGGCTACAGGTAGTGGTGACTATCTGATTGACAATATCTATATTCGTTGGGAGCGCCATACTGAAGACCAGATTATTGAAAAGACTGCTGAAGAGAAGAAACAGATTCTCACTACGGCTATGACGGACTATATAAAGGGCCTGATGAAGGCCAATGCCGGAATTGTTACCGACTGGGATGTCGTGGCAGAACCTACTTCCGAGATGGACGGAAACCTCTTGAAGAGTGCCGACGAGGACGTTAATACTTCCACCTCTTTCTATTGGCAGGATTACTTGGGCGAAGATTATATTAAGATTGCATGTGATACGCTCAGCAAATACTTTGCAGAGAATGGTGGTGATGCCAGTCAGTTGAAATTGTATATAGATGAAAGTAATCTGTTTGAGCCGGGAAGTGATAAGACGGCTCGGTTGAAGGATGTGATATCAGCGAGCGAAAATGATGGAAAAGAGCGTATAGCTGGTATCTCGGCACAACTGTCTGCTACGTATAGTCTGGATGCTGGCGCACAAGCTAACTATGAACAGGCTATAGAAGAAACCTTGCAGCAATTGGCTGCCACTGGAAAGCTTATCAGGTTGACGAATCTGTCGGTTAACGTTGTGAAAGCCAACGGCGTGGAAATAAGCTCTTCGGATATCACTGACCAGATTATATATGGTGTCTCTGACTATTATAAGTTTATTATCTCTAAATATTTTGAAATCATTCCCACATCACAACGTGCGGGTATTAATTGGAAGAATCCTGTAGGGAATACCTCGCTGTGGGATACTGATTTCAACAGGCTGATTCCTTATATTGGCTGTTGTGAGGGATTGAGCCTGGGAAAGTGATAAGTGAAAAGTTACTAATTTAAAATTATTAATATGACGAAATATTTTTGTTCATTCATACTCTGTGTATCGCTACTCTTGGCGTTAGCATCATGCTCTGATTCGGAAAATGAATTTGCAGAACCACGCTCTGCCCTGTTTACAGAGGAGGAAGTAACGGTAGGCAAAAACAGCGGTGTGGCAACTGCTGTCGTAGAATGGAACCAGTCTCTGTGGGAGTTGTCTGCCGATGGCGGATTCGTGACGGGTATTACGCCTACTGCTGGCGGTAGCACTCAGGATAGAGGCTTTGAAAAAATTGAAATAGCCTATAGTGAGAATACGACGGGCGCGGCACGTGAACAAGTAGTTACACTTGCCAATATGTCAACCGGTGAGAAACGACAGTTGACCATCAAGCAGATGGCTACCGACAAGTATGCCTGTCGTAGTTATTATGTATCGAATACTGGTGATGACAATGCAGTTGGCACGAAGGAAGCTCCCTTCAAAACCATTGCCAAGGGGACAACGATAGCCCAGCCTGGTGATACCGTGCTGATTGAGGGCGGTACGTATTCAGAACATTCCATCAAACCGAATTCCGGTACATCATCGGCCATGATTGTCATCAAGCCAGCCGATGAGCTTCAGCCGGTTTATATGGTTCATCCTGCTACAAGTACGAGTGATGCTACTTCCATATTCCTGCTTAGTTCTGTAAACTATGTACATATTGAGGGACTGACGTTCCACGATTATCTTTATGGTAATGCTATTCTCTTAGACAATGGTGCTACTGGCAACGAAATTTTCAATTGTCGTTTCGAGCATATAGGCTGTAGAGATGTACAGGTATGGCCTGGAATGAGCTGTGTATGCGTGAATCGAAATGCGGTGGATAATGCTATCGTAAACAACTATTTCGAAGATATCTATGGCGATGGCATTGGCGGAGGAAATAATTGCCGTCTCAATCTTATCGCATACAACACCTTTGTGAATTTCCATGGTAAGGGGCGTGGATGGTCGCCAAACGGCAATTTCTCCAGCGGCATCACCTACGGTACGACTTCATACGGAAATAATGTAATGGCTTTTAATAAGGGTGAAAACATCCTTAACCTCTTATGGTTCGACCGTGATGGCAGTACGAGTATTGTACTTCGCAATGAGGTTCACGACAGTCAGTTGTTAATGTTCAATGAAAGTCGTTGTGCCAGGAATGTCGTTCAGGAAAATGTGGCGTGGAATACTACTTCCGCTGCCTATCAAACCGCACAATATGAGACAGGATATACAAGCGATGCCCGTTGGATAAACAATGTGGCCTACAACTGTAAGCGTGGTTTCTACTTCCATAAGTCATACCGAAATGAGGTGCGCGGAAATATTGCTTATAACAATAAGGAGTGGAATGTCAACGTGACGGACATCACTGCCAGCGACACTTGCGGCCCACATAAGTTTGCTTATAATCTTTGGTTCACAGATGGTAACGATAAGTCGTTGAAATACAAGAACAGTAATGTGACGATGGCATCTTTCGATGCTTCTATGGGAGAGACCAATAGTCTTAGTGTTGATCCGCTCTTTACAAATCCAGGTAATGCTGATTTCACGCTTTCTGCCACAAGTCCTGTGAAGGGCGTGAATTACAAATCTACTGATATGGGAGCATACGCTGTTTATGGTTATTCGCCAGCAGGATATAGTCAATCGTCAAAAGCTCATGTAAATGTAGTCGGGCTTGGAACTATTTATTCCAACGTACGACGTGGCGGCAGCCTCTATCTGCAGGTGAAGCTTAATTGTCGTGCCGTGGAGCCTGTGACCGTCAAGGTGAAGCCTGTTGCCGGAGATGCTGTGGAAGGTAAGGACTTCGACATGAGTGCCCACACTGTGACTTTTTCGAAAGGTGAAATGCGCAAGGTAATTACCATCAACTTTAAGGATGCTGCCATTTATGAGCAGTTAGTTGCCTTCGGTATAGAGAGTGCCAGCGGAGCCGACATTGGCCCCCGCCGACTTTCTACTATTGTTATTCAGAAATGATAAATGATGAAGAGAATTTTTATAATATTACCATTCTTGCTACTGTCCTTGGCCATTGGAGCCGAGGATGGTAGCGAATTATGGCTTCGCTTCTTGGAAAACAAGACTCCTGCCAACGTGCAGTGTGACCGTACTTCGGCAACAGCCAGAATCGCTGTTGAAGAACTGTCGCGTTATTGGACGGAAACAAATGTAAGATTGGTTATTCAGGATGCCGACGAAGAGAATGTGGGCTTTCGGGTGGAGCGTTTCCACCAGCAGACTACGATAACTGCTCATTGCGATTTAGGTTTGCTCTATGGGGCTTATTCCCTATTGATGAGAAGTCAGATGACTTGCAAAGAGAAATCCTGGCAGTCATCGCCCGCATTCTCCCTTCGTCTGCTGAATCATTGGGACAATCCTGATGGGAGCATTGAACGTGGCTATGCTGGAAGAAGCATCTGGCGATGGGAGGAGATAGACGAGCGTCATTACACGATGTCGCAATGGATGGAGGAACATGTGCGACAATATGCCCGTGCCAACGCATCCATCGGCATCAATGGCGCTGTTCTTAACAATGTAAATGCCAAGGCCGTCATGCTTTCTCCTGCCTATATCGGCAAGGTGAAGGTACTGGCCGATGCTTTGCGTCCCTACGGCATCCGTGTGTTCCTTTCTGTGAATTTTGCTTCACCGATGATGCTCGACGGCTTGAAAACTGCCGACCCACTGAATCAAAAGGTGATTCGTTGGTGGCAAAAGAAGATACAAGCCATCTACAAGGCTATTCCTGATTTCGGCGGATTCCTTGTAAAGGCCAACTCTGAGGGTCAACCTGGACCTGGTGATTACGGTCGTAGTCATGCTGATGGAGCCAATATGCTGGCTGATGCCCTGAAACCTTATAAAGGCATCGTGATGTGGCGCAGTTTTGTATATGGCAATCATGAAGGTGAAGATCGCGTGATGCAGGCCGTAACTGAGTTTCAGTTTCTTGACGGACAGTTCCACGACAATGTGATTTTACAATCGAAGAACGGTCCGCTCGATTTCCAACCTCGTGAGCCTTACGCTCCTATCTTCGACACTATCAAGAAGACGGATCAAATAGCGGAACTTCAGATTACGCAGGAGTATCTTGGACAGAGCATCCATCTGGTCTATTTGGCTCCTATGTGGACGGAGTTCTTCCATTATGTAGATGCGCAGAAACTCAAGGGAATTGCCGGAGTATCAAATATCGGCGATGACAACAACTGGTGTGGACACCATTTCTCGCAAGCCAACTGGTATGCCTTCGGCAGATTGGCATGGAATCCTGAGCTGACGGCAGAACAGATTGCCGACGAATGGCTTCAACTGACATTTTGCGCCAGTTTCATCCCACCTACAGGTGAGAGTTGTCGCGGCTTTGACGTGATGGGAGCCGCTTCAGAGCCTTATAAGCAAGTACGTCGGATGATGCTTTCGTCGCGTGAGGCATGTGTAGATTATATGATGCCAATGGGATTACATCATATTTTCCATTTCGACCATCATTATGGTCCGCAGCCCGACGGCTTCAACTCAAACATTCCTATCTATTGGTGTCCGGCTTATTTCGTCAATGCCGATTCAATGGGCATAGGTTTCGACCGCTCTTCGCGAGGTACCAATGCCGTGAACCAGTATCGGGAGCCTTATCGCAGCCTATATGATAATTTGGAAACTTGTCCAGAAGACTATTTGCTCTGGTTCCATCATGTGCCCTGGACTTATCGCACCAAGAGCGGGCTCCAGTTAATAGACGAACTGCAGCGTCGTTACGATCGTGGCGTGGCTCAGGTGGAAAGCTATTTGGAAACGTGGCGTAGTGTGCATTCCCACATTGACGAGCAACGTTGGAAAGAAACGGAGGACAGACTGAAACTCCAATTAGAGAATGCCTGCGAATGGCGAAAAGTATGTATGGACTATTTCCTAAAGAATTATAATAAATCATTTTAATCCAACTAAATTTTATTACAATAATGAAGAAATTTTATTTTTCTCTTGTTATCTTTGCGATGATGATGGTGGGCACACTGCAGGCCCAGGCAACAATTAACGAACTTTCGTTTGATGAAAACGGAATATGTCTTATCCCTCTGACAGAGCTGACCGTAACGGGAGGTTTTACTCTCGATACAGAGACTGGCGTACTCTCTAATGACGGCACAGGCGGAACTGTTTATATTAATTTGCCTACAGAAGGTATTGACATGACGAGCGTTGTCCGTATACAATTCCGGAAGAGCGGCAAAGACCTCTTTAATACACTTTATGTGGCTAACGCCGATGGCTCAAAGATAAACGAGTGGCAGGGGAGTCGTTATAGTGCAGATTTTAGTGGTAAGGCATCGAAGGCTACTGCCGTCAATTGTATAGAATGGCGTGGTAAGGAAAATGTCGCCGATAAACTGACCATCAATTGTGTCGCCATACAGATTGCTGCTCCTGAAATTACCGATGCTCTCTTGACTGATATTTTCGATGAGTGGTCGGATGCCACGGTCTCAGCCACGAAAGTAAAAGATGCGACTTGCACAAACGACCTCTTCTTTAGTCTCAACAGCGGCAATCTCGTTTATGGAGACAATGCCGTAAAGTTTAATAAATATGCCAATCTGAGCGAGTACAAGCAACTCGTCGCTACCTGCACTCCAGGCAAGAGTCTTCGTTTCCTCTTCAACACACCGAAAGAGACTGAGACAGAGCAGATACAGTTGATTCTTCCAGCCAACGAGGAGGGGCATATCATCATTAACTTAAAGGAAAATGAGCTTGGTAATGCAGGTTTTGTACATCTTAATGCCATCAAGGTCCCTAATGGAAATGCTTATAGTGGCGTCATAGTTTCCAAACTTCAAGTTTACAAAAAAAAGAAATTTACTACAGGTATCAGCCAACTAAGCAACAACGACATGGATGGTCGTGAGAACGCCCCCGTCTATAATATTGCTGGTCAGAAGGTCAATAATTACTATAAAGGCATTGTCATCAAAAATGGCAAGAAGTTCATAATTAAATAAACAGTCATCATGAAAAAATTCCTTAAAGGGATTATCTCCCTCTTAGCCTTTTTCGTAATTTTACAAGTGGAGGCTGCCAATCAGTTCGTCAATTTTACCAAGAGCGATATTCTTTTGGTCAATGGCGATGCAGCAAGTATCTATGTGGATAGTCGTGACCTGAAAGGCGTCGGAATCGCCGCAGATAATCTCTGCGAGGATTTCCTTCGTGTCACTGGCATTAAAGGTGTAAAGACCGGCAACGCGAGTGAAGCCCGTATCGTAGTGGGCACCATCGGACATTCTGTCGCCATCGACGAGATGGTGAAACGGGGTGTCATCAATAAGAAAGAACTGCAGGGCAAACTGGAGAAATATATCATCACCACCAGTGACAACCAACTCGTCATCGCCGGCTCTGACCGCCGTGGCACAATCTATGGCATCTATGAACTGAGCCGTCAGATGGGTGTGTCGCCCTGGTATTGGTGGGCCGATGCTCCCGTCATGCACCACGATGCGGTCTATGCCACTCGCGGAACTTATACCGACGGGGAACCGCAGGTGCGCTATCGCGGCATCTTCTTCAACGATGAGGCACCATGTCTCACCTCGTGGGTGAAAAACCAGTTCGGCACCAACTATGGTGGTCATGCGTTCTATGGCAAGGTGTATGAACTGCTGCTTCGGTTGAAGGCCAACTTTCTTTGGCCTGCCATGTGGTGCTGGACGTTCTATGGCGACGACCCGGAGAACAGCCGCCTGGCCGACGAGATGGGCGTTGTGGTGAGCACAAGTCATCATGAACCGATGGCGCGTAACCATCAGGAGTGGGTGCACCACCGCAAGGAGTACGGTGAGTGGAACTATGCCACCAACAAGGTTGTACTCGACAAGTTCTTCCGCGAGGGCATCGAACGGATGAAGGGTACGGAGGACGTGGTGACAATCGGTATGCGTGGCGATGGCGACGCGCCGATGACGAAGGACGGCACCGATACGAAGTTATTGGAAGAGGTTATCCGCAACCAGCGTCGCATCATCAGCGAGGTGACGGGTCGCCCTGCCAAGGAGACACCGCAGGTGTGGGCTCTCTATAAAGAGGTGCAAAACTATTACGATGCAGGTATGCGCGTGCCCGACGACGTGACGCTGCTCATCGCCGACGACAACTGGGGCGACGTGCGCCGCGTGCCGCTTACGCAGAAGGAACGTCAGCGTAAGGGCGGCTGGGGACTCTACTATCACGTGGACTACGTGGGCACGCCGCGCAACTCGAAGTGGCTCAACGTCACCCCGACGCAGAACATGTGGGAACAACTCACGCTGGCTCAGCAGTACGGCATCGACCGTCTGTGGGTACTCAACGTGGGCGACTTGAAGCCGATGGAATATCAGATAGACTTCTTCCTCGACATGGCATGGAAGGGCAAGCCCGTGGAAAATATTCTGAAGCATACGCGCCAGTTCTGTGCGCAGCAATTTGGCGAGGAGCAGGCCGACGAGGCCGCCCGCATCCTGAACCTTGGGGCGAAGTATGCCGGAAGGAGCACGGGCGAGATGCTGGATGCCAAGACCTACAACATAGAAACTGGAGATTGGGAGCGTGCCGTGGCCGACTACGACCGTCTGGAGGCCGACGCTCTCCGTCAGTATTTGTCGCTGCCCCAGGTTTTTCGCGACTGCTACGACCAACTCGTGCTTTTCCCCATTCAGGCGATGGCCAACCTCTATCGCATGTATTATGCGCAAGCCAAGAACCACCAATTGGCAGCCCGCAAGGACTCCGAAGCCAACTATTGGGCCGACGAGGTGGTGCGCTATTTTCGCCAGGACAGTCTGCTGATGTTGCACTACAACCGCGACATTGCCGGTGGCAAATGGAACGGCATGATGACGCAGAAGCACATCGGCTACAAGACGTGGAACGACAATTTCCCCTGCGACATCCTGCCTGACATAAAACGCATCGACAGCCAGACGGAGGGAGGCTTCGTATTCCGTGCCGAGCAGGGCTATCTGTCCATAGAGGCAGAGCATTTCTATGCTAAGACGGATGCCAACGCCGCCCGTTGGACGCTCATCCCCTTCATGGGACGCACCCGTTCGGCTCTCTCGCTACAGCCCTACGACAAACCTGTGGATGATGCCAGCCTCCAATATCGCTTTGCATCACCGAAGGAGGTCCAGAATGAAGCTACCCTTCACGTCATCACCAAGTGTACGCTCGATTTCCTCAATCAGGGAGGTCTGCGCTATGCCGTGAGCATCGATAGTGACGCACCGCAGACGGTCAACTTTAACGAGCGACTGAACATCAAGAAGGAGAATGTCTATTCCATCTATTACCCCACGGTGGCCCGTCGCGTGGTGGACCAGAAAGTGCGGCTCACTCAGGAGCAGACCCGCCGTCTGCTTGACGGTAAGGAGCACACACTCACCATTACGCCCCTCGACCCCGGCATTGTCTTCGAAAAGATCATCCTCGACTTCGGTGGCTACCAGCCCCAGTATCTGTTTGGAAAAGAATCTCCTTATACGGTTAGATGAATATCATTAATACCCTTTCAGCCCGCTGCAAGTAACATGCAGCGGGCTTTTTGACACAAATTGATGTGATGTTACAAATTCTAAATGAAGTGTTACCATGAAGAAATGATAAATCGGGGAATATGCGTAATTTTGCAGCACAATTATTCTAAGACTCCACTTTAAAAAGTGGGTTAAATTTGAATTAAATATATGCCTTGGAAAGTTTTTACGCAATCCTTGGCGTTAACTAACTTTGGCGACAAGTTGGCAAACGACCAGTTTATACAGCGTCAAAAAAGCCTCTTATTGCCTAAATATAGCCCCAAAGTGGGGCGATTCGGTCTTTGAACTATTTTGTTGCCATCTGGAGAACCATTTCGAGGTCATACAAGAAAAGTCGGCGCATGTTATCCAAGCACACCTTGCGATGGCTTGCAAAGTATGCTTTATCTTTGTGTTTTTTGAACATATTCTTATATTGTTGTTTGAGACTTCAAAGTTACAAAACAATCTCCAGACTACAAAAAGTCAAAAAACGAATGAAAGTTAAACTTTTAAACGGAACCACTTTTTAAAGTGGACTCATATTTATAAAATTAATTTTGAACAGTTATTTAACAATGAAAAAATTATTTCTGATTCTGACTTTTGGCTGGCAGACCATCGCGGTGATGGCGGCTGAACAGTTCGTGAGTTTTACGCAGGGGGACTTCCTCCTAAACAGGGACAACCGGGTGGGCATCTTTGTGGAACCGACGGCTCCGCGTGGGGTGCTGATGGCGGCAAGGAGCCTGTGCCGCGACATCGAGACGGTGTGCGGGGCCAAGGCAAGCATTATCGATGACAAGACGAAGGCGAGCATCACGGTCAGCGTGGTGCCCGACGGACGATGGGAGGCCTACCAGCTGGTGGTCAACGCCGGCCGCATCACCATCACGGGCAGCGACCGTCGCGGTGCCATTTATGGCATCTATGAGATTAGCCGCCAGATAGGTGTGTCGCCCTGGTACTGGTGGGCCGATGCGCCCATCGCCCATCACGACAGAATATATATAAAGAAAGGTACATATACCGATGGCGAACCGAAGGTAAAGTATCGCGGTATCTTCATCAACGACGAGGCGCCGTCGTTCACGGGCTGGTCCCAGAACCGCTTCGGGGGCGTCAACGCCAAGATGTATGTCACCATGTTTGAACTGCTGCTGCGCCTGAAGGCCAACTACCTGTGGCCTGCCATGTGGTGCAACGCCTTCAACGAGGACGATCCGATGTGCCCCGTGATGGCCGACTCGATGGGTATCGTCATGGGCACGAGCCACCACGAGCCGATGATGCGCGCCCACAAGGAATACACCCGCCGTCGAAAGAGCATCGGCCCCTGGGACTACATCACTAACCGAGAGCGCGTGAACAAGTTTTTCACCGAGGGATTGGAGCGAAACAAGGCCTACGATAACGTCATCACCATCGGTATGCGCGGCGACGGCGATTCGCCAATGGGCAAAGGCAACGACAACGAGAACATCGCGACGCTGAAGGACGTGATAGCCAATCAGCGGCAGATTATCAACAAGGTCTTTGACGGCAAGGTGGAGGAAGTGCCTCAGCTCTGGGCAATCTTCACTGAAGTACAGCGTTACTACGATCGTGGTCTGACTGTGCCTGACGACGTCATTAAACTCTTCTGCGACAACAACTGGGGTTATATCCGTCGCACGGGTCCTGAGAAGGAACGCCGGGCCGACGGCACATGGAAGCCGATGGGACTCTACTACCACATCGACATGAATGGCGGACCGTGGAACAACCGCTGGATTAACTGCGAGCCTATCCCCAAATTGCGCGAGCAACTGAACTTGGCCTATCGCACGGGTCTCGACGACCTCTGGATAATCAACGTGGGCGACCTGAAGCCGAAGGAACTCGCCATCGACTTCATGCTGAACTATGCGTGGAATCCCGAACGGATAGGTCCTGCCGACATAGAGAACTATCTGAAGGGCTGGGCGCGGAGTATCTTCGGCGAGCAACATGCCGATGCTATTGCCGATATCGTGGCCCGTTACACGAAGTACAACGGCATGCGCCACCCAGAGACGCAGGACTCGCGCATCTTCAGCGTGATGAACCACCACGAGGCCGACCGCATGATTGCGGCTTGGGATGCGTTGGCGCAGAAGGCCGACTCCGTGAAGGCGCTGCTGCCGAAGGAGGCGCAGGATGCCTACTATCAGCTGGTATATTATCCTACGATGGCTTCGGCGGGCGTTGCCGAGATTTATCTTTATGCCGGCAAGAATCAGGCGTATGCTGCTCAGGGCCGTCCCGTTGCCAACCAGTTTGCCGAGAAAGTGGCAGAACTCTACAAGCGCGACAAGGCATTGCAGGCGTTCTACAACGACGAGATGGCCGGAGGCAAGTGGCGTGGCATGATGCAGGACGGACACTTCGGCTACACCAAGTGGAGTATGCCTAAGAAGGACTCCATCCCCGCCACGCAGACGGTGGAACTGCTCGCCAAACCTACGCTCGGCATCGCCGTGGAGGGCGGCAAGGAGTTGCCCACGTTCGACAACATGGACAACCAAACTTACTACGTGGATATATATAATAAAGGTGTCGGACGGTTGGACTGCCGTGTGAAGGCCAACGAGCGATGGCTTGCCGTGAGCCGCGAGGGAAAGTTCAGCATCGGCACCGGCGAGGAGACGCGACAGAGTATCCACATCCTTTGGGACAAGTTGCCCGATGGTCGTCATGAGGGAACGCTCACCATCAGTGGCGGCAAGGACAAACGGCAGGTGAAGGTGGTGGCTGTGAAGAAAGCACTGCCCAAGACGTCGGAACCTTACTTCGGCAATCTCACGGGGCGCGAGTTCTCCATCCCAGCCGCAGCCTATACCAGCATCAAGAACACCCAGGAGGCCGCATGGACATTGCTGCCCGACTTAGGCCGTGCTGAGGGCGACATGGGCATCTGGCCCGTGACGGCTCGCTCCTGTCAGGGTAAGCAGGCACCGAGACTGGACTACAACGTATATTTCGATGAAGCTGGCAACGCCACGCTGTTGGTGGGCGTGCTGCCCACGCAGGACGTGAATCCCACCCGTGGCCTGCGCATCGCCGTAGCCATCGACGATGCAGAGCCGGTGGTGCTCGATGCCCGCCAGGGTATGCTCGACACGTTCCGCGAATACACGCCGACGAACCTGAAGAAGAGTCAGGTGCTCTCGCCCATGCCCCGTACTGACCGTAGCTTTGGTATCATTAAGGGTAATGGATTCTGTCGCAACGGACTCTACGATGCCGTCCGCTGGCTTAACACCACGTTGTCTGTCAGCACTCCCGGTATGCACAAGCTCCATGTCTATATGGTTGACCCCGAGGTGGTGCTGGAACGTATCATCGTGAATCCCGATAACGAGCATCCGAGCTATATGGGAGCGGGGGAGATCAAACATTGAGCATTGAATATTAAAGATTGAACATAATAAAAATATAGATATGAAAAGATTTGCGGCTATTGCCATTTTGATTATTTCATTGAGTGTTTCTACCTCGGCACAGGATATTGATGCAAAGAAGCTAACCGTGGAGGAGAAAATTGATTTGTTGTGTGCCAACGCACCAGCCATTGAGAGCCAGAACGTGATGCGGTATGATTGGTGGAGTGAGGCGCTGCACGGCGTGGCTCGAGCAGGAAAAGCTACGGCGTTTCCCAAACCTATCGGTATGGGTAGCACCTGGGACACACCCCTCATTCAGCGCATGGCCTCCGCCATCGGCGATGAGGCGCGTGCCAAATATCACCGTTCACTGAAGGAGAAGGGCTATTCGGCCCGTCAATTCGGACTGACCTTCTTCTCGCCGACACTGAATATCGCCCGTGACCTCCGCTGGGGGCGCACCAACGAGTGCTTCAGCGAAGACCCGCTGCTCACCGCCGACATGGGTGTGGCGTTCATTAAGGGTATGCAGGGCGACAATCCTTATTACCTGAAGACGGTGGCCACGGCGAAGCATTTTGCCGCCAACAACGAGGAGAATCGTCGGTTGGGCGGCTCCGCCACGGTGGACGAACTCTCTCTCCGCGAATATTATCTGCCCGCCTTCCAGGCCGCTGTGCAGAAGGGTAAGGTGGGGAGCCTGATGGGAGCCTATAACGGTCTGAACGGTGTGCCTTGTTGTGCCAACCCCTGGCTGCTCACTGATGTGCTTCGCAAGGAGTGGGGCTTCGAGGGCGTGGTCATCTCCGATGGCTCTGCCGTGGATAAGATTTTCTCCCGTCATCACTATGTGAAGAGTGCTCCTGAAGCTTCTGCCGCTGCACTCAAGGCAGGCTGCGACATGGCGCTGCGCGACGAGTTCCGCAAGGGTCTGCGCGAAGCCTACAAGCAGGGACTGGTGACCATGGCCGACATCGACACGGCACTGAACCGCGTGCTGAACCTGCGCAAGCGACTCGGCATCAATACGCCCAACGACTATTCGCCCTATGCCAACATTCCCTACGATGTAGTGGAGTGTGAGGAACATCGCCAATTGGCACAGAAGCTCTCTGAGGAGTCCATCATCTTGTTGAAGAACGACAGCCTGCTGCCGCTGAAGGAGGTCAAAAAGATTGCTTTGATAGGCGACGCTTTCCGCACGACTTATTACGGTGACTATAGTCCGAAACCAGAGCATAATACGATGCTCTTCGACTGTCTGAAGTCCGACCTTGGCGGTAAGGCAGAAATCTCATGGATGGGCACGAAGAGTGCCGAGACCGTGCTTTCGAAATACCTTCTCTCGCAGCCCACGGAGAAAGCCTACGACGGCATCATCTCTGTGGCGAAGGACAAGCAAAAATCGAAGTCGGCAACTGCAACAGCGTCAGCGACGGAGATGGATAGTATTCTCGCCATGGCCCGTCAGAACGATGTGGTCATCCTCTTCATCCGCGACGATAACTCTTCCGAGGGGCGCGACCGCAAGACGCTCGCGCTCACCGATGCCCAACAGCAGCTCATCAGCCGGGTGTGCGAGGTGAATCCTAATACCGTCCTGCTGCTCAGCAGCGGCACCGCCAACATCTTGACACCTGTCATCGACAAGCCCCGTGCCATTCTCAACGTGTGGATCAGTGGTCAGGGTGAGGCACAGGCCATCAGTAACATCCTCACTGGCAAGGTCTGTCCGAGCGGCAAAACCCCCGTCACCTTCTTCAAGGACGAGAAGCAGCTGCCCGCCCTCAATGACTACGATGTGACGCATGGCCGCAGCTACCAGTATTTCAAGGGTGACGTGCTCTATCCCTTCGGCTACGGACTGAGCTATACGACGTTTGAATACACGCTGCCGAAGATGTTCGTCACTGGCGAAGGCAAGATTTCCGCCATCGTGGAGGTGAAGAATACGGGCGACTGCGACGGCGAGGAAGTGGTGCAGTGCTACGCTTCATGCCCCGAATGGGAAAAGACCGGACTGCAGAAGCGTCTGGTGGGCTACCAGCGCGTGGCTGTGAAGAAAGGTAAGACCGTAGTGGTGAAGATGGACATTCCCCGCGAACTGCTTCAGCGTTGGGACACCGTTCAGCATCGCTGGACTTCCGTGGCCGACCGCTATACCATCGACATGGTGCCCAGCTCTGACAAGAAAAACAGCGTGGAACTCGACCTCTCCGACCGCATCATGATGTATAGCGACACCACCCGCCTGGGCCGTCCTTACGCTAAAGACCCCTACGTGGTAAAGTTCAAGGGCCGCTACCTGATGTACTATAGCATTCCTACCGACCGCGAGCATCCGAATGGATGGGGTATCGGTATCGCTGAGAGTAAGGATAAAAAACACTGGATGCGCATCGGCGAGGTAGAGCGTGACCCCAATGCTACCTATGAGAGAAAAGGCTATTGTGCTCCCTGCGCCCAGGTGGTTGACGGTAAATTGCATCTCTTCTATCAGACTTACGGCAATGGTCGCAAGGACGCTATCTGCCATGCTGTGAGTGAAGATGGACTCCATTTTACCCGTGACGCTTCGAACCCCATCTTCCGTCCCACAGGCGACTGGAACTGCGGACGTGCTATCGATGCTGAGGTGAAGAAATTCAAAGGTAAGTGGTTCCTCTATTTCGCAACACGCGACAAGAACATGAACAAGCAGATTCAAGGCGTGGCCGTAGCACCTGGAAAGACCGATTTCAGTCGCGATCAGTGGAAACTGGCTGTCGATGCCCCGATACTGGTATCCGAACTGCCTTGGGAGGAGAAGTGCATCGAGGGCGGTTCAGTCGTAGAACACAAAGGCAAGCTCTACTTCTTCTACGGCGGTGCCTACAACAACTATCCACAGCAGATTGGCGTAGCTGTGAGCAAGGACGGTGTTCACTTCACGCGACTCTCCGACGAGCCATTGCTCCGTTGCGGCGCAAAGGACGAATGGAACGCCTCTGAGTCGGGCCACCCCGACATCTTCCAGGACCATGACGGTACGACAACCCTCTTCTATCAGGGCAACCGCGATCACGGCAGGACCTGGTATCTCTCATCCGTGCCTATTGTGTGGGACAAGAAAGGGCCAAAAGTAAAAACAGAATAATGAGCCCACTTTAAAAAGAGGCATATTTTGAATCCAGCATGACCAGTGTGGTCATGCTGAGTGAAACATAACAATCGGCTCCGCTGGTGAACATCTTTCGAGAAATAGCCATGAAAGAGCCGAAAGTTTCTCTGATAGGCCCAAAAAGGGCAAATATCGATCTTTGAAATGTTGAAATCTGGAATATTACCATCCTTC
>ERZ1035051.110-NODE-110-length-34628-cov-6.066063_pt1 | contig 34628 bp, 24 predicted proteins | sample MGYA00520586_ERZ1035051 | MGnify/ENA primary metagenome ERZ1035051 (study PRJEB33766, sample SAMN09781692) | gut metagenome | biome: gut microbiome | host: Homo sapiens | place: Madagascar | study: EMG produced TPA metagenomics assembly of the PRJNA485056 data set...
AGAATAAGTGCATAACCATCATTTCTATTGGTCATACACTTATTATACGAGGAGTGACATTATGAAGTTGGAAAGTATCTATGATAGAGGTATTAAGTTTCATCATTATTGTAATACTGCATACCCTTTAAGACCGAATTCATTGGCTCAGTATGAAGTCCATGATAATACTGCAATCAGAGAAGTGATTAAGAAGAATATTGAAGAACAAGATGAGCTTTGTTTGTATGTTCATGTGCCATTTTGTCAGTCAAGATGCAAATTCTGTGAGTATGTAGTACTCGATAAGCCTGAAGAGGGAGATGCAGATAATTATGTAGAGCACCTTTTGAAGGAAATTGAACTTTATAGAGATATTATAAAAAATAAAAAGATAGTTGGATATGATCTGGGTGGTGGTACACCTTCGTATTTGTCGATTGAAAATCTTACAAAGATTACAGAATCAATTAAGAAGTTTAATCTTGAAGAGAATATGTATCTAAGTGTAGAAACAACACCGGTAATCGCAGCAAATGATATTGAAAAGATAAAGGCTCTTAAAAAACTTGGATATAATAGAATTTCTATGGGATTCCAGACTGTATCTGAAAAATTACTTGAGTCACTTGGCAGAGAAGGATCTAAGTCTATATATGAAAAGGCCGTGGAAAATATTAGAGCTGCGGGATTTGACAGACTTAATATTGATCTTATGTATGGTTTCTTAAATCAGTCAGATGAAGATTTTGCAAATACAATAAAGTATACAATTGCACTTAATCCGGAGTTTATTACATTGTACCGTAATAGATATAAGGGAACCAAGCTTGAGTCAGAGTCACAAGGTGTTACCTTATATAAGGTTAACAGACAATATGATATTGCTTATAACCTATTGAAGAAAGCCGGATATATCGCTAATAATGGCAAAAATACATTCAGTAAGATACCAAAGGATATGGGAACTTCATCATATCTTACAAAACGTGTAATTAATGCTACATCTTATATTGGATTTGGTCTTGGTGCTCAGTCGTTCTGTGGTAATTATCTGGCGTATAATCTTGGTTGTGCAGACCATATGTTGAATAAATATTTCGATGCGATTGATAATGGGATTTTTCCAATCAATGACATAGCGGATTTACCAATTGAAGAAGTACATGCCAAGGCATTGTCAGTTATGTTCTATTTTGGATTTATTTCAATGAAGGCATTTAAAAAAAGATTCAATGAGGATTTTAAAGATGTCTATGGGGCTCAAATCGAATTCTTACAGAACCACCGGTTAATGGAATATGTTGATGATGATACATTTATGCTTACTGATTATGGTGCAGCACACTTGTATGGAATTATTCCGTTGTTCTACAGTGAACGCAGTATCAATGAAATGTTTGCTATGTCAGAAAGATGGTTGAATGATAAAAAAGGAGAAGAAATATTCCTTGAGAAATATGATAGAAAGGCATATGATGCTCCGTCAATCGCAGTTGATTTGATTGTATTGAATAAAGACAAGTCAAAGGTTTTGTTGATTACAAGGGGGGCACATCCATATGTTAATTATCTTGCACTTCCTGGAGGTTTTTATCAGAACACTGACGATACGATAGAATATGCTGCAGCACGCGAATTGCTTGAAGAAACATCAATATCCGTTAATATTACAGAGGAGAACCTTGTAAAGATTTCATCCTCTAAGGCAAGAGATCCCAGAGGGTGGGTGGTGAGCATTGCTTATATGGTTATATTGAATGATACAGATATTAAGCCTTTGGCAAATACAGATGCAATTAGTGCTGATTGGTATGATATTAAGTCATTGGAGAAGGAAAAGCTGGCATTTGACCATTATGACATTATTAAGTATGCACTAAAGTAAACAAAATTGCATATTCAACAATGCAAAGAGCATTATAACTTCAAGTTTTTGTGTATGTGTAATTGGAGAGGCACATTTAGATAAGAAATACAAAAGCTAATAATAGAAAAAATTCTAAAATTTTGTCATAAAGTAGGATTGATATGCCCCCTTATTGTAAACATATAAAAGGAAAACATTATGGAACTGGATGTGTTTTCCAACAGATATATATGAATTAATGAGTTTTAAAGAATATATGAAATATTCGTGCCAACAAATGTATTATGAAAGAATTTTTAATAAATTGTATTGTATCTATAATGCAAGCGAAAACAAAACAGACAATATATGGGATAAAATTATAAGAGAATTATCAAATATAGTAATTGATGAACAGGATCGGCTGATATCGTTTGACAATTTATTAAAAAAGAGTGATATTGAAATGATTGAAGAAATTGATAAAAGAATTACTTTTTTAATAGAATTAAGAGGAAGATTTATTATATATTTACTAAAAAAACACCACTTTACAACTTTATAGATGACTCATATTTTGCGAAAATGCTTGTTTTAAGGCATTTATAACAGATGTTGATTTTATTTGGTTTTCGACTTTCTGCACGAAAGTGGCAAAAAATACCTGGCTGCGAATTCCTTCGCTTAAGGCGAATCTGAAATCCTGAACACTTTTATTCCTGTAGCCGGCAAAGTTGTCATCGACATAAGGCAAAAGCTTCATTGAGTGTGTGAAACTTTTTGAAAAACATATTATATTCGGTGAATAATGGATATATATTTCTTCAAAGTATTCCTACTTATATTATATCTCCTCATCAAATCCACCTGTTTAATAGACATATCAGACAAATACTTTAAAATCTCCTCTCTGAGAGCATTATACATCAGAAAGCCCTGTACTATTTTTTTTATAAAAAAATTGTAAACTGCTTGTAGAAAGATAAAAAGGATGATTATCTTGCTCTGCAGCAGAGTAAGAGCCTACACAAATGAAAATCCAGTCACAGCGTAAGAAAACCGGGAGACCGGGAACGCAGCCGGGGGATGGCACACCCTCATGTAAGCGACTAGCGAAGCTGTTTAGATACTGTAGAATTATGCACATGAAATACAGAAATGCCCAGCCATGGATGGCTGGGCAAGGTGTTATGCGCCATGGACGGCGCATAAAAGCCGGTTTCGTCAAGCATAGAAACACTATAAGCATAATTCGTACAGAATCTTAACAGCAAAGCGTTAGCGCACGTGAGGGTGTGCCATCCCCCGGCTGCGTTCCCGGTCTCCCGGTTTTCGTAGTTAGTCAAGTGAATTAAGCAGCCTTTCCTGTATAAAGCTGATAATACTTTCCCTTCTTTGAAATCAGCTCATCATGACTTCCCCTTTCAATAATGCGTCCCTGCTCCAAAACCATAATGCAGTCGCTGTTTCTGACAGTAGAAAGCCTGTGTGCGATAACAAATGTAGTACGGCCATGCATGAGCTTATCCATGCCGTCCTGAACAATACGCTCGGTACGTGTATCAATTGAGCTTGTAGCCTCATCGAGGATGAGCACAGGCGGATCGGCGATAGCGGCACGAGCTATGGCAAGAAGCTGGCGCTGACCCTGGCTTAGGTTTGCACCGTCACCTGTCAGTATAGTATTGTAGCCGTCAGGAAGCTGGCGGATAAACGTATCGGCGTTTGCCAGGCGGGCAGCTGCGTATACTTCATCATCTGTGGCATCAAGCTTGCCGTAGCGGATGTTTTCCATGACAGTAGCTGTGAAAAGGTGGGTATCCTGCAAAACAATGCCAAGAGAGTGGCGCAGATCAGCCTTTTTAATCTTGTTTATATTGATGCCGTCATATCTTATCTTGCCGTCTGCTATATCGTAGAAGCGGTTGATAAGGTTAGTTATAGTAGTCTTTCCGGCTCCGGTGGTGCCGACAAAGGCAATCTTCTGACCGGGTGTTGCAAAAAGATCCACATCGTGCAGTACAATTTTTTCAGGCACATATCCGAAATCCACATCGTCAAATACCACATCGCCCTCGAGCTTTTTGTAGTCGACAGAGCCGTCAGCCTGATGAGTATGCTTCCATGCCCATAAGCCGGTGCGCTCAGGTGTTTCAGTAAGTTTTCCGTTTTCTTCCTTAGCATTTACCAGTGTGACATAGCCTTCGTCAGTCTCAGGCGCTTCATCGAGCAGTGAGAAGATACGGTCGCATCCGGCAAGCGCCATGATGATACTGTTGAACTGCTGGCTGACCTGCGAGATAGGCATGTTGAAGCTCTTGTTAAAGGTTAAAAAGCTCGCAAGCTTGCCAAGGGTCAGACCGCCAAAGCCTGAAAGAGCCATAACACCGCCGGCAAGAGCACAGAGCACGTAGCTTAGATTTCCAATCTGTGCGTTTACAGGACCGAGCATGTTGGAGTACATGTTGGCATTGTAGGCGCTTTCAAAGAGCTCATCGTTTATTTTGTCGAAGGCTTCAATATTTTCCTGCTCGTGGGTAAATACCTTGACTACCTTTTGGCCGTTGAGCATTTCCTCGATGAAGCCGTTAACCTTGCCGAGGTCGCGTTGCTGCGCAAGGAAATAGCGGCTGGAGAAGCCTGCAAATTTCTTTGTCACGACCGTTGTTACGATTACCATCACGATAGTTAGTATGGTGAGCGGAATATTTAATATGACCATTGAAACAAAAACGCTCACAACAGTGATAGCACTGTTAAGTATCTGCGGAAGACTCTGGCTGATGAGCTGGCGGAGTGTGTCGATATCGTTTGTATAAATTGACATGATATCGCCGTGCGCATGTGAGTCAAAGTATTGGATTGGCAGATCCTGCATATGGGAAAAGAGCTCAACACGCAGATTCTTAATGGTGCCCTGTGATACGTAGATCATTATTTTGCTGTATGCAAACGTGCTGATGACGCCGATGCCGTAGAATACGGCGACCTTTCCCATTGCTGCAAGGAGTGGTCCGTAGTCGGGACTTCCTGTCTTAAGAAGTGGTACTATATAGTCATCAATCAAATTTTTGGTAAACATGGTTCCCTGCACATTTGCAAGTACACTGACAAAGATACATATCACAACAATTATGCAGGCAGGTAAATATTTCTTGAAAATAAATCCCATGAGGCGCGCAAAAAGCTTACCGGGATTTTTAATTTTGGGTTTTGGACCTTGTGGTCCTCTTGGTCCTGGCATCAGGCAGCACCTCCTTCATCAAAGTCTCCTCCGCCGTTTGTCTGGGAATCGTAGACATCGCGGTAGATTTCATTATTTTTAAGCAGATTTTCGTGAGTGTCAAAGCCGTCCACTTTTCCGTCATTCATCACGATGATACGGTCAGCATCCATGACTGATGAGATACGTTGTGCGATGATGAGCTTAGTGGTTCCCGGTATTGTTTTTGCGAGGGCAGCACGGATTTTTGAATCTGTTGCTGTATCTACAGCCGAGGTGCTGTCATCGAGTATGAGTATCCTTGGCTTTTTAAGCAGAGCTCTTGCGATACACAGACGCTGCTTCTGGCCACCGGATACGTTGGTTCCGCCCTGCTCTATGTAGGTGTTGTACTTGTCAGGGAAGGAGACGATAAAGTCATCGGCGCATGCCATTTTGCAGGCCTTTATACACTCATCTGTGGTAGCGTTTTTGTCACCCCAGCGCAGATTTTCGAGTATGGTGCCCGAGAAAAGCACGTTTTGCTGGAGCACGACAGCTACCTTGTTTCTGAGAGTGTCCATGTCGTATTCACGCACATCGTGGCCTCCGACGATTACAGAGCCGGTGTCTGTGTCGTAGAGACGGCTTATCAGGTTTACAAGGGAAGATTTCGAGCTTCCGGTTCCTCCTATGATGCCGATGGTTTCGCCGGATTTTATGTCTAGATTTATATCTGACAGAACCGGAGTCTCAGCGGTGTCTGAATATCTGAAGGTCACATGCTTAAAGCTTATGCTTCCGTCAGGCACATCGTAAAGCGGTTCCTTCGGATTGTGCAGTGTGCTCTGCTCATTTAATACCTCGCTGATTCGTCTTGCGGATGCGAGCGAGAGTGAAATCATTACAAACACCATCGAGAGCATCATGAGGTTCATCAGAATATTCATGCAATAGGTGAGAAGAGCCATCAGATCACCTGTAGTGAGAGTGCTGTTTACCACCATATGAGCTCCGAGCCAGCTTATTAACAGGATGCAGGCATACACTGTAAACTGCATGAGCGGAGAGTTGTATACCACAAGGCTTTCTGCCTTCACAAATACATCGTAGATATTCTGTGCTGCCTTTGAAAAACGTTTCTTCTCATAATCCTCACGGACGTATGCCTTTACAACGCGGATAGCGGATACGTTTTCCTGTACGCTTTCATTCAGGTCATCATAGCGCTTGAAGGCTCTGTCGAAGTATTTCATGGCCGCCTTACTGATGAAAAGCAGTAAAGCTCCAAGCACAATGACAGCGATTAAGTATATTGTCGCAAGGCGAGGGCTGATGAAAAATGACATAGCCATCGCACATATTATGGATGCAGGGGCTCTCATAGCCATGCGAAGCAGCATCATGTAAGCATTCTGGATGTTGGTCACATCGGTTGTCATACGTGTGACAAGACTCGCGGATGAGAATCTGTCGATGTTTGCAAAGGAAAAGGTCTGGATGTTGCGAAACATTGCAGCACGCAGATTCTTTCCAAAGCCCATGGCGGCCTTTGCACCATATTTTGCACCGAGACATCCTGTCAAAAGACCAAACAGTGCTGCGACAATCATCCACACACCCATGATATAGATATGCCTTGTGTCGCCCATATTGACACCGTTGTCGATTATTGATGCCATGAGAAGAGGGATTATGGTATCCACAGCCACCTCAAGCAGCATGAAAACAGGTGTCGCAATCGAAGCCCATTTGTATTCCTTTATTTGGGCACCTAGTGTTTTTAACATATGTTTTGTCCTTTCTTCTTATATTTTATATTTGATTAAAACAAACTTCCCACATTTATGGTAATGTGGTTAACTAAAAAAAATACTTGCATTTAATTAGTTAGTGTGCTAACTATATTATAGATATACTTTTTTTATTGTCAAGAAAAATTTATGAAAGGATTTCAGATATGAAGGAGTTTACACCGGATAAATACTTAGGACACAAGATAAACCGCATCAGCAGGAGCATAGACAGATATTTTGACAGAAAAAGGTGCAGCAAGGATGAATGTATACCGCGAAGCCAGGGCATGATGATTGGATATATAATGGATAATCAGGGCCAAAATATATTTCAAAAGGATATCGAGGCAGAGTTTCACCTGTCGGGAGCTTCCGTGACCAATATGCTTAAAAGTCTTGAGAAAAACGGCTATATTGTGCGCACACCTATGGAAAATGATGCAAGGCTTAAGAAAATTGAGCTGACGCAAAAAGCGCTGGACCACGAAAACCGTGTGAGAGAAAATATAAGGGTAATAGAGGAAGCCATGCACAAAGGCTTTTCTAAGGAAGAATTTGACATGATGCTTGGTTTTTTGGACAGGGTGATTGACAATATGGAAGAGCTCAACATGTAACCGGTGAGTAACTATTCGAAACTACCGGGAACAAAATGACTATAGAGTTGAAAAAGTAGCATAAATATTGTGGCTTTTTTTGTGCAATAAGCCAAAATGCTACAAAATATTGTTGAGCGTATTGACATAGCAACAATATCTTGTATAATTTAGATTGTCATCAAAAGACAGATGCACAGATTTGTATTAAATAATATGGCATTTTATATGTAGCTATATTGTAATTGTTTGGTGAAAAGCCCGCTTTACATTGCAGGGCAGTGACATGAATTAATGATTACATCTCATTTATAGCTGCATATTTTGTGCCATTACACATGATAAAATACATATATATAGTATGCGTATTGAATAACAACACTATATATAGTACACTACATTATATGAAATATAGTATACAGAGAGGAGAAATTTACATGAAAATCATCAAGCGAAGCGGCAGTGAGGACATATTTGATGCAGCCAAAATTGTAGCTGCCATTAGAAAGGCAAACGATTCAGTGCTGGACTATGAGAAGCTTACTGCTGATCAGATTGAGGAAATTGCGAGCAACGTGGAGACTGCATGTGAGAACATGAAGCGCTCTCCAAGCGTTGAGGAGATACAGGATATGGTGGAGAACCAGCTCATGAACAAGCGTGCCTTTACCGTAGCCAGAAACTACATCACTTACAGATACAAGAGAGCCATTGTCCGTAAGTCAAACTCTACGGACCAGCAGATTCTTAGCCTTCTTGAGTGCAATAACGAGGAGGTAAAGCAGGAAAACTCCAACAAGAATCCTACTGTAAACAGCGTGCAGCGTGACTACATGGCAGGTGAGGTGAGCAAGGATATCACACGCCGTTTCCTGCTTCCTGAGGATATAGTGGAGGCTCATGAGAAGGGGCTTATCCATTTCCACGATGCAGATTATTTTGCACAGCACATGCACAACTGCTGTCTTGTAAACCTTGAGGACATGCTTCAGAACGGCACAGTAATCAGTGAGACTATGATTGACACACCAAAGAGCTTTTCAACAGCCTGCAACATCGCTACACAGGCTATCGCACAGATTGCCAGCTCACAGTATGGTGGACAGAGTATCTCGCTTGCACATCTGGCACCATTTGTACAGGTCAGTCGTGAGAAGTTCAGAAAGCAGGTGCTAAAGGAATTCGAGAGCGTAGGACTTGATTTGGATGAAGAAAAAATCAACGAGGTAGCAGAGCTCCGTGTCAAGGAGGAAATCAACCGCGGTGTGCAGATGATTCAGTATCAGGTCATCACACTCATGACTACAAACGGACAGGCACCGTTTATCACAGTATTCATGTACCTGAATGAGGTATCCGATCCGCAGACAAAGGCAGATCTTGCCGCAATCATTGAGGAGATGCTGCACCAGAGAATAAAGGGCGTAAAGAACGAAAAGGGTGTATATATCACACCGGCATTCCCTAAGCTCATATATGTGCTTGAGGATGATAATATCACAGAGGATTCAAAGTACTGGGATCTCACAGTGCTCGCCGCACAGTGCTCAGCAAAGAGAATGGTGCCTGACTATATTTCAGAAAAGGTCATGAAGGAGCTTAAGGACGGAGATGTGTATACATGCATGGGCTGCCGTTCATTCCTCACAGTGGACAGATGCTCACAGACAGCGGGCAATGTGGCACAGGCAAAGAATTTTGATCCAAACAAGCGTAAATACTATGGACGTTTCAACCAGGGTGTTGTCACCTTAAATCTCGTTGATGTGGCATGCTCATCAGAAAAGGATGAGGAAAAATTCTGGAAGATACTTGATGAGAGACTTGAGCTGTGTCATAGAGCACTTATGTGCAGACATAAGAGGCTTCTTGGTACCAAATCCGATGTAGCACCGATTCTCTGGCAGAACGGAGCACTTGCACGTCTGAAAAAGGGAGAGGTTATAGACCCATTATTATTTAACGGATACTCAACAATCTCACTTGGCTATGCAGGACTTTGTGAGTGTGTACGCTACATGAAGGGTGTATCACACACAGAGCCAAAGGAAGGCACACCGTTTGCACTTAAGGTAATGCAGCGCTTAAACGATGCATGTGAGCAGTGGAAAAAGGAGTCAAACATCGATTTCAGTATATATGGCACACCGCTTGAGTCTACCACCTACAAGTTTGCTAAGTGCTTACAGAAGCGCTTTGGTATTATCGAGGGTGTTACAGACAAGAACTACATCACAAACAGCTACCATGTGCATGTAACAGAGCAGATCAATGCATTTGACAAGCTCAAGTTTGAGTCCCAGTTCCAGAAGCTGTCTCCGGGTGGCGCTATCAGCTACGTGGAGGTACCAAACATGCAGGACAATATCCCTGCAGTGCTTTCAGTAATGCAGTACATTTACGACAATATTATGTACGCAGAGCTGAATACAAAGAGCGACTATTGCCAGGTATGCGGCTACGACGGAGAAATCAAAATCGTAGAGGAAGAGGGCTCAGGCAAGCTTATCTGGGAGTGCCCACACTGTGGCAATCGTGACCAGAACAAGATGAGTGTAGCCCGCCGTACATGCGGCTATATAGGTACACAGTTCTGGAATCAGGGAAGAACACAGGAGATTAAAGAGAGAGTGCTTCATCTGTAGAAGTTAAAGGAGGTTATGTTTTTGTGAAATTCTAACTGGAACATTGTATTTCTAAATGGAATATTTAAAAAATATAACAAAAATAAAAATGAAATTCTAACTGGAACATATTGTAAATTTCATAGTAAAATGTTAAAATAAGACATATCAAAAAGGTATGTCTTATTTTTTATGAGGAATACGTTATGGCAAGAAGAATGTCAGACAAATCAAAACAAATCCTTCACATGGGAAAAGGAGAAGGTAAAGTTTACGTTCCATATATATTGACATCAGAGTTTAATAGTTTAGGTACTACTTCTATTATCAAGGATTGGAAAACCGGACGTAACATACACTGCATGTCTCAAGGCGAGACAATGTGGTATTTCTTGTTGCGTTGGGATGATTCTAATATAGATATTCGTGAACAATTTCCATTGGATAACAAAATAACCGTAAAAATTGCAGATAAATTAGGAATTAAGCATCCGCAGGACAGAAATCATATTATGACTACAGATTTTCTTGTTACTAAAAGTGATAATTCTTTACATGCATATTCAGTAAAGGTTGATAAAAATTTGAATGACCGTACAGTAGAACTTTTATATATTGAAAGGGAATACTGGAAATATAATGGTGTTCCATTTGATATGCTCTATGCAACTGATGTAAATCAGGTACGGGTTAATAATATAAGGCTTGTTACAGAATTTTATAATAAAAATGCAATTTATGATAAATATTCATATGTAAAGCATTTGATTGCTGTAAAAGAAATAGATTTGGATCTTTCAAAAACAGTTATAGATAATAGGAAACTTGATGAAATATTAGAGGAAATCCATTATGAGTAGTATTAATAATATAACAATCGGAAACATCATAACAGACAAAGAAGCAGGAAGTAGTTACCGAATAATTTATGTTTCAGTAAATGATATAGTATTATGTGAAATGAATACTACCAAATTCATTCTTATAACTATGAGTTATATGCAGATTATGGATCTCTTACAGGAACAGGGGTTTACTATTTCAGAAGATAAAGGATTGGTCTTTGATGAGAATCATCTTTCAGAGAACATTAGAGCTAAGTATATCCGTAACAGAGATATGATGAATGAAGTTGTTGCTGCATATGGACCTACATTTATTGAATTGGGTAGAAAATATAAGAAAACTCGTCTTTATGAGATAATGCGTAAATATGGATGTCCTAAAAATACATTTTGGAGAATATGCACTAAATATTTTCAGTCTGGATGTAAAACATACTCTCTTGTAGATAACAAGGCATGGGGAAATACAAAAGGTAAAGAGAATGATTACACTATTAAGCCTGGAAGACCGAGTGAATATGTAAAATCTAGCATTATTGTAAAGGATGAAGTACGTGAATATTTTGAAGATGCCCTTAATAATTACAAAAAAGGCAGAAATAAAAGCTTCAGGTCTGCTTTCGATTGGATGAACTGTAAATACTACAGTGAAACAAAGATTGTAAATGGCGTTACTACTGTCGGGCTTATGCCTGAATCACAGAGACCGACATATAATCAGTTTTACTACTATTGTCGTAAACATATTACAGAACAGGAAATTGATCTGATAAAAACGTCTGCAGCTGAGCAGCGTAACAATAAACGTCTCATTACAAGTGATTCATTGTATGGTGTCTTAGGGCCTGGAGATATGGTAGAAATTGACGCATGTGAAGCTGATGTCTCATTAGTATCTACAACTGACAGCAATAAAACTATAGGACGTCCGGTTGTATACTTTATGATAGATATTTACACAAGAGCTATTATAGCAATGTCTGTAGCGTTTGATAATAACTCTATTCTTGGAGTTACAAACTTGTTTTTGAATTTAGCAGACAATAAAAAAGAATATTGCAGTCGTTATGGAATGGGATTTGATGATGATGCAATCTGGCCGTCAAACATAAAACCACGCCGTATCCGTGTTGATCGAGGTTCTGAGTTTAAAAGCAAAGAATTCAGACGTATATGCAATGAACTTGGCATAGAACTTCAGATAGTATCAGGTGCCAGTGGTTCTTTAAAAGGTGTGGTTGAACAGTCGTTTCATCAGATGCATTCAAGACAGAATGAACATCTTGAAGACAATGGACTTATTGAAAAAAGATATGATTCAAATCATCATAAAGAAGCGACTCTTAATATTGAACAGTACACAAAGATGGTCATTAATTTTGTTCTTATGCATAATCAGCAGTACGATAAGAATTATCCTCTTACAAGAGAGATGATGGATAAGAAAATACAGCCTATTCCAGCAATTCTTTGGAAATATGGTGCAAGTAAGATTGAACCATCTCGCATACCGGATAAGGACCAGTATCTGTATACGCTTATGACGCCTGTAAGTGCAAAATTGTCAAGACGTGGTATATCATACAATGGTTTATGGTACCTTGCAAAAGATGACAAACAGCTATCTAAAGAAATGTTCCGTGCGGGAACAAAGAAAGTGCCTTTTGAAGTACGCATGGATAAGCGGTCTGTTGGAGCTGTTTATTACATACGTAATGGAAAACTCATAAAAGCACCGTTAAATGAAATGATTACTGGTAATATTGATTTCGCAGGTCTGACAGAAAAAGAATGGAATGATTACAGAAAGGGTAAACATCAGCTTGATGCTCATGGACGGATACAGAATGAAGATCTTTCAGCATTTAATTATTCAGTGAATCAGGAAATAGTTGCCTCTGCGCAGAAAGACACTTATTCTGATAAAAAGAATATGCGTGTAACTAGGGAACTTGAAAAACAAAAAGTGTCACATGACAATAATATTGAACAAAGACTTCAAAATGAGGAAACTAAAACACTTCCAGAAAAAGATGGAGAAAAGATACTGGTAAAGGAGAAAACGAAGCAAAAGAAGAAACCAAAGAGTTTTCAGGAAGCTATTGAGATGTATTTTGACTAAGGGGGATTTATGGAGAAGAAAAATTACTATGTTGAATGTGAAGAGGGAGCTTCACAGTACGAGGCGTATGATTTGACAAGTCAGACTGTTGTTCCAGCACGATACGTGAAAGCAAAAATTAAAGAGGATGAAGGTAATATGTATATTGAGGCACTGCCCTATCCGAGAGAGAACAAAGATATTTATAAAGCATATAGTCGTTCATTTGCCAGTTATGACTATGACAGTATAAAAAAGATGACAAAGCTTGAAAAGATGCTTCAGGTGAGTATGCTTAAAGAAATACGTTTTCCTTTGCCGTTTCACAGTGAACTTGAATTTTCATTTTATAATGCGCTGCTTATATCATACCGACATCGTAAAAGATGTCCTGTATATGATAAAAACATAAATTATATGGCAGAAAACAGGGATAATGAAATGACAAGCGTACTTTATGGAGATTCAAGCGATGCAACTAATGCAGGTTTTTCGCTTATCGGATATTCCGGATGCGGTAAAAGTTCTGCAATAAGCACGCTCGTATCACATTACCCACAGGTAATAATACATGAGGATGGTGATGGCGGATACTTTCCACAGATAACATATCTGGTTGTAAACTGTATAGCAAACAGCAATTTTTCAGCATTGTATGAAGGTATAGGTGATGCCATAGACAAAGCATTTGGTAACGCACAGCCCGTGTACGCTTTGGAAATTAAAAAGACAATGGGCCTTGGAAATAAAGCCGAAAAGGTAAGGAGTTTCATTGAACTGTTTGGAGTGGGAATTATAATCTTTGATGAGATACAGCTTATAGATTTTCAACATACAAAAGAAAACTCGTTTGATTCACTTCTTACACTTGCCAACCGTACTAAAGTGGCTATAGCGGTAGTAGGTACTGAAGATGCAAGGGATAAAATGTTTCACGAACTTCGCACTGCACGCCGGGTGGGGACAATGATAAATGGAAACAGATATTGTGAAAGCAGGGAATTTTTTGAATATCTTGTCAGTCAGATTTTTGAATATCAATGGTTTAAAGAACCGATTGAAGTCACCGATAAGATAATTGATGCACTATATGATGTTACAAAAGGAATCATAGATCAGCTTGTAAGTATATATTCGTGCATGAATATCGAAGCCATAACAACGCGCAAAAAAATCGAAATAAACGCTGATTTTATCCATCACGTAGCAGACAAATACTATCCTGGTATTCAGGATGTGCTTGGAAGCATTGAATGCAATGCAGACGCACTTGAACTTGAGAATATACGAAAGAATGCAGATGCGCGTATAAGTAAACTTATGGATGAAGCAAAGCAGGAACAGGAAATGAAAAAGATAAAAGAAAATAGTACAGCAAAACCTGATGTTTCATTACATAATGTAGCTTCAAACATACGTACAATATATGATGATTACACGGACAACCAGATTGAAGAAGCTTATAACAAGGTTATCCGTAAAGCATCATCAAGTGGTAAAAGCGAAAAAGAAATAACGCGCCTAGTAGTTGAAACCTTACAAAAACTACCAAAGAAACGTGTTACAAAGAACAAAATGTCAAAACCTGATATCCAACATATGAGAAGTGTTTTAGGACTGGAGAATGCCGATGATTCCAATAGTTGAAAAGCCCCTGCCGGATGAACTGCTATCATCATGGGTATACCGGCTTTCAAAGAAAAACGGATTAAACTGCAATAGATTCGCAGAAGCATATTTGAACGAAAAGGTAAAAAATCCAAGCCAGCTTGTAGACATACGCTACGGGTATTCGTCTTTTTATAAAAATATATACACGAAGCAATCTTTAAAAGATCTGTATCTGCAGACAACGACATATCAATTTGAATCATTATGGATGACAAAGGGACAACAGGCACGATACATAAATAATGTATTCAGACCATATGATGAACTTAATACTGCTGTTAATCACATGATAAGATATGTAAAGATATGTCCTGAATGTTTTAAACAGGATAAAGTTACATATGGAACTTCATATCTGCACAGGATGCATCAGTTGTCGGGAGTAAAAATTTGTATGATACATAAAGTGAAGCTGGTCGAATATACAAATCGTGTAATAGGTAGTACAGAAAACTTTTTTAATGTTTGCAGGCCGATTAGTGCTGATGCTTCAGAGGCTTCTCTGTATAAATATGCCTGGTACGCAGACAGTCTTTTAGAGAATAATGTTGAATCGTCAATGGAAAACATTAAAGTCATAGTACGTGATAAAATAAAAGACCGTGGATCTTCTGTTATTCCGGAAATTATGAATTGGGAATATAGTGACCTGATTAAATTTAATGTTTCAAAATTTATGACGATCAAATTAGTGAATATTCAGTATGTACGTGCAGAAGAAATTCTCCCAATATTGATGTATCTGTTCCCAGATGTAAATGAACTTATTGATAAATTAAAAAGTTCAGAATCCTCAATTATAGAAAGAACATGTCCTGTCTGTGATGAAACATATTGCACTACAGAATATGCAGAAAAAATAGGTTTTGGATGCCCTAGATGTGATGAAAAATTAAGGATTCAGGACAGATATGAGTTTTACATAAATAATCTGCTTCAGGATTATAAAATCGAAGGACCGTTTAAGGGACTCGATAATAAGGCGCAATTCTATCATAACAGATGTGAAAAAAGCATTACTTTAAAACCCAGAGAAGTGATATTCGAAAATAAAAGATGCAATTGTGAAAACGTCATTACATTTGAAGATGCAAAAGAAAATGTAGAATCGACAGGTGAATACAAACTTCTGTATTATGCTAAAACAGGGGAACCTGTAACAATTCATAGTATCAAATGCGGACATGATTTCAAAGTCAGTTATTGGAAATTCATCAAAAGCCCATACTGTCGTGAATGCAGAAGGATTGAACTGATTTTTGATAAACGTATCAAGGAACTGACAAATGGTGAATATACTGTCACAGGACAATATGTAGATCAAGACACTAAAGTCTTAATACGTCATGAAATATGTCAGAAAGAGCAGCTTTATCTTCCAAGACATTTTTTAAGCGGGCAACGATGTAAATGTAATTATGAAAATAAGTTGGATGAAGAATGGAATAAGATGTATTCTCTTTTGACAGAGTATAAAAAAGAACATGGAACTACCGCTATTCCCAAGAGAGAATCTTACAAGTCTCAGTCGCTTGGCAGATGGGTACAGAGACAGAGGAATGATTACAAAAATGGAAGTCTCAGACAGTATAGACTTGACAGGCTTACAGAAATAGGCTTCGTATTTGATCCACATGATACTGAATGGAACCGTCGCTTAGATCAGTACAAGCGTTATATCAAACAGACTGGTACGACTTGCATATCAAAACGCACTGATTTTGAGGGAGAACATCTAGGTGCATGGGTTCAGACACAGAAACACAGATATAAGATTGGAAAGATGTCTAAGAATAAGGAACAGGCTTTAATTGTATTGGATGAGGATTTCTTTAAATAAATGTGATTCAAGGATATAGTTAGCAGCTGTATCCTTATTTTTTGTAGTTTTTACCTATTATTTCTCAAAATCCATATTAATTACAATAAATAAACTCGAAGAACCAAGGAGGTTAAAATGATTAATAGAAAACAGATTGCAGCAATGACGCTTGCTGCAGCAACAATTCTTACAAGAATACCTGTTATGGCTGACGATAAAGCTAATGTTATTACAGACAATCCTTAATCTGTAAACACTAAAGTAGAAACAACTGTACCAAGTTCGTATTAAGTGACAGTGCCTAAGACGATTACACTTGTAGTAACAAAAGACTCAGGCAATGGTGGCTATCCAGGACATGCTGATTACAAAATAAATGTGCAGGTAAATATCTCTGAAACAGAGATCATTATAGTTACTCCTTCGATGATACAATAAAACTTAATCAAGGTCTAAAAGATGCTAAATCAGCAACTGTAAAGTTAGATTCTAATATTACCATACCAGATACGGTAATAACAATTTATTCTTTTTCAAACTGCAACTCTTTAGCATCCTTTGTTTGATAAATTTTGTCGATCGTTTAATTGCGAGGTAATTGTAGTATAAAAACTACGGATTTGGCAAAATAATAGGAAATATGATTCGCGAATATGGATATAAATGGTATACTACTTTTAGTTCTATGACGTTGGAGAATGCAAAATGAGTACAATAGAATTGAAAAGAATAACTGAAAACTGAGTTTGTTCCATTTAATAATTCATAATTTTAAAGAAAATTGGTAACATTATTTTTAAATATTCCATTTAGAAATTCAGAAAAATCGTAAAAAATGATTAAAAATAGACGAGTTTGTTCCAGTTAGAATTTCATAATAACAGGTTATTGTTTATGACTAATGAAGAAATCTGGAATATTGGCTTAGAGGAGCGTACAGACGAGCTTTCAAAGCTGCAAAGCGAATATGACAGGCTCGACGTGGGGTGCCGCAAGGCAGAATTTGAAATGGATATGTATGCACGTCTCAGGGAAGTAAACAATGCAATGCTTTATAAGCAGAAATTCTCAGAAAAATATGAGAAATGTGCCAGGGAATCTGAAAAGCTTACGAAACAGAAGAATGCACTTGAGAATGAGATTAGTGTTCTGAAAAAAGAGATATATTACATTAATAGCCTGATGTAACATAAAAATATGCCGTATGGCAGCTTTTGAAAATATTTCATAAGCTGCTGTACGGTTTTTTTATATATAGTACCGGGGACTCTGGCAATTTGCCCATGCAAAAAATGAAAATTCTGATGCATATTAATATATTTAGTTTGCATAAAAAATTATTATACTTCTGAACGCGTAAAATTATTGTGAAATTTCCACAAAATCAATGTGAATATCATTTCTTGAATAACCGTTTGAATATACTAATATTTGTACATTTTCCCATATTTACAAATATTAAATTGATGTATTTTTGCCAAATATCGCAGGAATAAGTTGGCGTTTATGTCTATTGAAACGTAAACGATTAATGTATAAACTGTAAATATAGTTATTGCAACCGATTGCGCTGCTGCGCATGAAACAGATGAAGTCATGTGTGGCATGCAATTTGTGAATATGCATGACAGTGGCTTAATGGCTTTGATATTTATCAATTTGATAGTCATTTACCACTGCATAAAACAAGGAGGAAAATATGAGCAGGAAGAGAAAAATGGCATCTATAACAAGTGCCGGACTGGTGTTTGCAATGCTTCTAAGCCAGAGCGCTGTGGTGGATTTGGGTACAGAGCAGGTTAAGGCAGCAGATGAGGTCGCAACGTGGGTAGATACAGAGTATGTGGTGAATGGAGACTTTGAGTCAGGAGCAGATAATTGGGATATTAATATACCAAAAGACACTGAAAACTGGCTTTACGGATCAGGAGCAGAAAATGGATATTATTGTATCTGGGAAAATAAAACAGAGGAAGAAAAAGATGTATCAATCTCACAGACGGTAAAGCTTCCGGCCGGTACCTATAAGCTTGGAATCAAAAGCACCGGTGCAGCAGGTGGATTAAAGCTGAGTGCAGGAGAATATGTCAGCACAGATTTAAAGGCTTCTGAGTGGGCTGATGATCAGAGCAAATGGGAATCAATTGAGACAGGGGAATTCACTCTTGATAAGGAAAGTGACGTGAAGGTTTTTGTTTCAGGAAAGCTGACAGCATGGAATAAAGGCAGCGCAATTGATGATATTGTTTTATATGAAAAAGAAGCAGATGATACTGACTCTTCCGAAGAAAACCAGAAAGACTACACAATCTCAGTAAACCAGACAGAAGTAGCCGTAGAAAATGGTGATACAGTCAATCTTGAAGCAAAGATTACTTATGATGGAAAAGAAATAAGTGAACTTCCTGAGGGAGTAAATTTATGGTGGTGGGTTGATACATGGGGTGACCACACAGACGGATTGAGTGACGGAACATTAGAAAACGATAAAAATTCCGGAAAAACTCTTAAGGCAGCTTACACAACAAAGTCAGCCGGTAAGTATTATGTTGTAGCCCAGCTTAAGGATGCAAATAACAATGAACTTGGTTTAGTATGTACAACCATTACATCAAAGGCACCTGAAATTGATACCTCAGTAGACAATGACGATATTGTTGTTGCAAAGGTAAAGGATTTGTCCTCTGATTTCATAATGGGAATGGACATTTCATCTATTATAACAGAATTAGGCAGTGGTGTTGTATACAAGGATTATAGCGGAAAAGAAATTAACAACGTGACAGATTTCTGCAAATTCCTGGCAGAAAACGATATAAACCATATCCGTGTCAGAGTATGGAATAATCCATATGATTCAAACGGAAATGGATATGGTGGTGGAAATAACGATGTGGCAACCGCAAAGAAAATTGCTGATGCATGCCGCAGTGCCGGAATAAAAATGCTTGTTGATTTCCATTGTTCAGATTTCTGGACTGATCCGAGTAAACAGATGGTGCCTAAGGCATGGAAGGGCTATACAGTTGATGAGAAGGCTGCAGCTGTAGAGGAGTTTATCAACGAATCATTAAACACAATTGATGCATCAAAGGATGTTGTTGATATGGTTCAGGTTGGAAATGAGACAACAGGCGGTTTTATCGGAGAAACAAAAAAAGATGCCATGTGCAAGCTCTTTTCTGCAGGCTCAAAAGGTGTTAAGGATTACAACAGTGATGTAAAGGTTGTGATTCATGTGGAAAGCCCACAGAAGAATACACTTACAACATGGTCAGATAATCTTGAAAATTATAATGTAAATTATGATATTCTTGGAACAAGCTATTATCCATACTGGCATGGAACACTGAGCAATTTAAAGAAAGAACTCAGCTATGTTCAGACGAAGCACAACAAGGATGCAATGGTTGTAGAAACAAGCTATGCATATACACTTGATGATTCGGATGGTCATGGAAATACTGTCCGTGAGGGAAATAATGATGACTCGGCAGATGCCACAGAGCCTTTCACTGTGCAGGGACAGGCTACTTTCATGAGAAACCTCATCAATGCAGTAAATGAGGTAGGAGGCCTTGGTGTATATTACTGGGAGCCGGCATGGATTACCGTGGGTGATACCACAGGTCTTTCAGAGGAAGCTGCAGCAGCAAGATATGAAGCAAATAAAAAGATTTGGGAGGAAAAAGGCTCAGGCTGGGCAGCAAGCTACGGCGGTGAGTATGATCCAAAGGATGCCGGAAAATGGTATGGCGGTTCGGCTGTTGACAATCAGGCAATGTTTTATCCGGATGGAACAGCAACAGCAGGTCTTAAGGTATGGAAGTATGTAAAGACAGGTGCAAAGGTTACAAAAATTGGAGTTGAGGATATAGAAACAGCAGATGTCACAGCAGAGGCAGGAAAAGAGATAGAGCTTCCAAAGACGGTCAATGTGACATACAATACCGAAAAAGTGGCCGAGAATGTTATCTGGAACACAGATGGAATTGATTTTTCAAAGGCAGGAACCTACACTGTAGAGGGAACTGTCAAATTCAGCAGAAAAATCGAGCGCGGTGCTTATAAGGATAAGACAACCGGTACAACAAAATGTACAGTAGTTATAAAGCAGAAAAATCTTATTACAGACGCAGATGATGCAGGCTTTGAAAAGGCTGATAATTTTACTGCCGATAACAAGATTGTCGATTCGGTTTCTTCTACCAAGGATGATAAAAAGTCAGGAGCAGCATGTGCTCACTGGTACAATGCCGGCACAGATGTAGCCGAGGCAGAAATTACATACAAGAAATCTATTACACTTGATTCAGGAGAGTATACTTTCGAGTACGTAGGACAGGGAGCCGATGGAGATAAGCTTTATGCTAAGGTTGTTGATTCAGAAGGTAATGTCATTGCAAAGGGTGATAATGTAACACTTGCAGGCTGGAAAAACTGGAAGACTCCAAGCGTTTCGTTTAAGCTTGATAAGGAAACAGAGGTTACACTTGTTGTCGGTATCGTGAGTGCAAAAGGTGGCTGGGGAACAGTTGATGACCTATACTTATATCAGACAAAGTCAGCCGACAAGAGTGATGCCGATAATGGTAATACCGGTGATGATGAAAACAAGAAGCCGGATACCCCATCTACTGATGACAATAACAAGGACAATACAGGTAGCGGTGATACCAACAAAGATGATGCCAACAAAGACAGCACAACAGCACCGACTACACAGCCTGCAAAGGCTCTTACACCGGGAGCGGTTGTATCAAGCACATCCGACACCAAAACAACTGTAAAGGATACTAAGGGAATCCTTCCGGATACAGTAAAATTCGAGTCAAAGAAGGTAACTGATGAGAAGGAAGTGGCAAAGGTTGCAGATGTAGTAAAGAATAAAATTTTAGGAGTAAAGGATGTTTTAATATATGAGCTTAATCTGACAGATGGCACTACACAGCTTCATCAGCTTGCAGACAAGGTTCAGGTAACTATGGATATGCCGTTTGCATTAGCTGACAATGAGGCAATCAAGGTATTCCGTGTGGATTCAGATAAGCTTATAGCCTGCACATCAAGGGTAACAGATGGAAAGCTTGTATTTGAGACAGACCATTTCAGTACATTTGTCTTTGTAAAGGTAAATACCAATGCAGGTACTAAAGCAGCTCCTGCAGGCGCAGCAAAGACCTCAGATGACAGCAATATGTATATGTGGCTTGTTATCGCAATGGCAGGTCTTGGCGTATCAGTCGCAGCTATTATCAACCGCAAAAAGGAGCAGGCATAGCAGTGTTTCTAAAAGAACAACATAACGCATAAGAAAAATAAAACCGTCGTACCGGGGCCGTAAATGGCAGGGTACGACGGTTTTACTTATGTGCTTTACTGATTAATTACTTTAATTATTCATCAAACTTTTCGGCTTTATCGAAGAGCTCATAAACCTCTTTTGAAGGCTCATTTGTGCAAAGTGTTACAACAACGGCTGCGATAAGTCCTAAAACAAATCCCGGCAGCAGCTCGTAGATTCCGGTTGATGTGAGGAATGCATACCACAATATATCAACGGCAGCACCTGTTATGATTCCTGCAACAGCACCCTTGAAGTTAAAGCGCTTCCAGAAGAGACTGAGCATGATTGCAGGTCCAAAGGCAGCTCCAAAGATACCCCATGCATTGGAAACAAGTGCCATGATAGAGCCGGCATTAGGGTTTGATGCGATGATGAGTGCTGCAACAGAGATTCCAAGAACGACAATACGGCCGGTCCACATCATCTCTTTATCACTTGCCTTGCCTTTTCTGATGACAGGCTTGTACACATCACTCGAGAAAGCAGATGAAGCAGCAAGCAGCTGGCTGTCTGCGGTACTCATGGAAGCGGCAAGCACTGCTGAGAGCAGTATACCTGAGATAACACCCGGGAAAATCTTTCTTACAATCTGGATGAAAACAAGAGAGTTTTCATTGATTGATTCGTCAAAGCCAAGGAAAAGTCTTCCGATTACTCCGATTAAGGTTGCAAAAAATACAATAAGCAGAGTCCATGTGATTCCGATTTTTGCTGATTTTTTCAAATCCTTCTGAGATTTGATGGACATGAATCTGATAATGATATGTGGCATACCAAAGTAACCAAGTCCCCATGCCAGTCCTGACACGATATCCTGCCAGCTTGAGAATGGATTTAAGTAACCGCCCGGGAGTGCTGACATAGATGATGTGTCAAGCATAAATGCTGCAAAAATCGGTGCTATAAACATAGAACCAAGCACGAGCATGCCCTGAAAGAAATCTGTCCAGCATACAGCCGAGAAGCCTCCGAGGAAGGTATAGCCTACGATGACAACCGCTGCAAGATACATGGCAATCTGTGGATCTATTCCTATTACAGTGTGGAAAAGAGTACCGCATGCCTTTACGCTTGATGCCGCATAAATAGTGTATGCAACCAAAAACACAATTGCACATATTACCTGCAGTGCAAGTGATTTGGACAGGAATCTGTTGGTCAGATACTGCGGAATGGTGATTGAGTCGTTTGCTACAATCGAGAATTTTCTCAGTCTCGGTGCTTCAAGCAGCCAGCTTATAGTGTAGCCGATTGCAAGTCCTACAGGAATCCATACCTGACCTAAGCCCAGTGCATAGATAGAAGTAGGAAGTCCCATGAGTACCCATGCACTCATGTCTGAGGCTCCGGCTGACAGCGCCGCAACCCATGGTCCCATCTCACGTCCGCCGAGGAAGTAGGTCTTTTCTCCGCCGTTTCTGTTTTTCACGAAGAAGAAGATACCGATACCCAGCATGCACAGCAGATAGACGATAAATACAATAATTTCTGATGTTTTCATTTGTAGTACCTCTTTAATAGTTTATTTAGTAACCATGCTACCACGTTAGCGTGATAAAGGCAAGAAAAAATTAATGATAAAAAAAATCAACAGGCTTTTTTTGTATGGACTCTTATTGACATAAAACATGATTTAAAATAAAATGTCGAAGTTAGCAAAAACTAATTAGAAATAGAAATATAGTATATAAGTTAGGACGATGTACACGAGTTAGTATAATGTAATCGATTGGCGTGATGTATATAAGTAAGTGCTATATAGGCCTGGCTGACATTTATACAGGTTTACACAAAAGTGTATGAATTAATAAAAATATATATTTGATTAAGAGGTAATAAGGTGAAAAAGAAGATAGCAGCTGCGATATTATTGACAGTCGCATTGGCAGTGACCGGTTGTGGCTCAGGTGGAAGTGATGCGACAGAGAATACAACAGCTTCGCAGGAAGGAATAAATAGTGATTTAAAATCTGCAAAAGAGTCCTCACAGGAAGTATTTGCAATGGATACATATATGACAGTGACTGCATACGGTGAGAATGCGAAAAAAGCTGTGGATGCATCTATAGCAGAGATAAAGAGGCTTGATGCATTGCTTTCGACAGGCGATGAAGAAAGTGAAATAGCAAAGTTGAATGTGAATAAGTCAGCCACTTTGTCAGAGGATGGGGGATATCTTGTGCAGAGAGGAATTGAGCTTAGTACGATCACGGATGGAGCCTTTGACATAGCCATATATCCTGTTATGCAGGAGTGGGGATTTCCGACGAAGGACTTTAAGGTGCCGGATGATGCAACTCTAAAAGAGCTGCTAAAGCTTGCAGACATTTCAAAAATAGATTACGACAATAAAAACAGAGAGATTTCCTTTGAGGATGCAGGTATGGAGATAGACCTTGGTGGTATTGCAAAGGGATATACTTCATCAAGGATTATGGATATTTTCAAGGAGTATGACGTGGATAGCGGTCTTGTGAATCTGGGAGGCAATGTCCAGACTTACCGAACCAAAACTGATGGCAGCAAGTGGAGAGTAGCTGTGCAAAGCCCGGAGGATGAAAGTCAGTATATAGGAGTGGTTGATGTGAGCGATAAGGCGGTTATCACCTCCGGTGGATATGAGCGTTATTTTGAGCAGGATGGAAAAATCTACCACCATATCATAGATCCTGCTACAGGCTATCCTGCAGAGAGTGGACTTAAATCTGTCACCATTGTGAGTGATGACGGAACACTCGCAGATGGATTGTCAACATCGCTGTTTATCATGGGAAAGGACAAGGCGTGTGAGTTCTGGAAGGCACACAGCGATGAATTTGATTTCGTACTGCTTACAGATGATGACAGCATGTATATTTCAGAGGGGATAGCGGATGACTATTCATCTGACTATGAGTATGAGGTAGTAAATAAAAATTAGAGCAGAGTAAAAGTAATATGCACAGATAGCTGTGCTATCGGAAATATAAGAGGTATATATGAAGTTCAAGGAAGTTTTGGAAAAAATAAAGGTATATACACCATTTGGAGTGTCACTTGTGATTGCTGCATGTGTGGTGATTTCATTGAGTGGATATCAGACAAAGGCGAGTGAACCTTCAAAGGATAAAAAGCAGCAGGTTTCAGAGAGGGTGACTGATACTGAAACTGAAACAGAGAATACACAAACAGCCACAGGCTCGTTTGACCTCGCAGATGGTGTGTACAAGGGCTCTGCGACAGGCTTTAGCGGACCTGTGACAGTGGCTGTAACTATCATGGATAAGAAGATTACTTCCATTGATATTCTTTCATCTACGGATGATGAGGTATTTTTCAATAGGGCAAAGGGTGTGATAGACAGAATTATATCGTCACAGTCTTTTGATGTGGATGTTGTATCCGGAGCTACATACAGTTCAAATGGAATAATTGGGGCAGTGAAAAATGCCCTGACAGGTGAGAATGATAAGACAGTTACAGGAAAATCAAAACAGGAAAGCACGTCAGAGTCAGACAGCTCCTCGGCAGAGATAGCAGCGGTGCAGGACGCATCTGCTTACAAGGATGGCACATATTACGGCACCGGAAAAGGATTTGCGGGCACTATGAAGGTAAAGGTTGATATAGCAGGCGGTAAAATAGCCTCTATAAGCATAGTCAGCACAAAGGATGGTGACAGCTATGTAAAGAGCGCATCATCGCTGCTTGATACGATAGTCGAAAAACAGAGCACCAATGTGGATACAGTCTCAGGTGCTACATTCAGCTCGCGCGGAATCATAGCTGCTGTAAGAAGTGCACTTAGCCAGGCGGCTGTGAGCCAAAATACAGCGGACAATATTACAGATAAACAGGATGCAACAGAGACATCGGGAAATGGACAGACAGGTGAAAATCCATCCGGTAGTGCACAACAACAGGGCACAGAGGGGACACTTCCATATGTTGATGGTATATATTACGGTACGGCAGAGGGCTATAAGGGTGACATAAAGGTAGCTGTCGTCATCCAGGACAAGACGCTTAAAGCAATTCTTGTTACTGAAAAACAGGATGATGAGCCTTTTATCACTAATGCTATGGATGTGTTAAAAAATATGATGAAAAAGCAGAGTGCGGATGTTGATACGGTATCCGGAGCTACCTACAGCTCTAAGGGACTTATAGGAGCAGTAAAGGCTGCATTTGAGGAAGCACGAAAGACAACTGCAGGTGAGAATACCGGTGACAGCAATTCAGGTAACAATAATAGCAGTAATAATTCGGATAACAGCAATATTGCAGGAGATGAGGACAAGGCGGTCCTGTCAAAGCTTGTGCAGTCACAGGCATCGCTTGATGGCACACAGTACACACAGCTTAGCTGGTACCTGCTTCAGATACGTCTGGAGGATGCAAACGAAGTATTGTCATCCGCAGAGGCCACTAAGAAGGATGTAAGTCGCGCACAGGAAAAGCTTCAGGCTGCAATAAATGCACTTCAGAAAAATGATACATCCACAAATGTATACGAGGATGGCACATATGATGTATCTACACTGTGCATACCGGATGATGATATGGACTTTAGTGCATATAATCTGAGCATGAAGGTGACTATAGCAAATGACAGGATAGTTTCCATTACTGATGTAAAGGGAGATGGAGATTCACAAAATGCTTCTTATATAAAGAAGGCTGCAGATGGCACAAAAAATCAGCAGGGTATGGTTTCTGTGCTCACATCACAGGCAAATGCAGACAGCATCGATTTTAGCGGCATTGATACTGTTTCCCGTGCCACATGCACATCAAAGGCTATAATTAATGGCTGTAAGAGCGCACTTGAAGCTGCTAAGAAGAAATAAAACCGCAAGGACATTTACAGGATGGAGATAACATGCAGGAATTTTGGATCAGACTGGCAAGCCTGTTTATAGTTGTATCATCACTATGGGGATACAATATGACAATAGATAAAAGAGAACAGGAAAATAAAAATACACAGCGTATTGCTTCACAAACTGAAAGCACAGACAGTGAGGGAGCATATAAGGATGGCACATACACAGGCAGTGCAGAGGGCTTTGGAGGCAATGTGGATGTCGAGGTGACAATCGAGGCAGGGAAAATATCATCGGTCGACATTACATCGGCAGAGAAGGAAGATGGTGCATACCTGGCGATGGCAGAGGATATCATACCGTCCATCATTTCGGCACAGTCTGCGGATGTGGATACTATAAGCGGCGCGACATTCAGCTCAACTGCAATAAGAAATGCCACTAAGCAGGCACTTGATAAGGCGGTGAAATAGATGAGGATAAAAGATATGAATCCAAAGCTTCGAAAGAGAAGGATACAGACATGGTTTCGTGTAGGAGTGCAGCTTTTATTTTTCATACTATTTCCGTCAATGTTCACGGCAGCGTTCAATGGTGTCAAGTATATTTTTACACAGATTGGAGCAGGAAGAAGAATTGAGCTTACATCATTTGTGGCGGTTCTTCTGATGCTTTGCGTGTACACAATGATATTCGGCAGATTCTTCTGTGGTTTTGCCTGCGCATTCGGAAGCTTTGGTGATGCGGTGCATGCAATATATGTGTCATGCCGTCGTAAGCTTAAGAAAAAGCCGGTGAGTATACCGGTAGAGGCTGCAAAAAAGCTTACATATATGAAATATGTGATACTTGCAATCATATTGATGCTATGCTATCTGGGAGCATATAGCTCGTTAAAGGGTACAAGTCCGTGGGATGTATTCTCAATGCTTAGGGCAGGTAACTTAGGGCTTACCTCATATATTACAGGAGCAGTATTTCTTGTGCTTATAATCATCGGTATGTGTGTTCAGGAGAGATTTTTCTGTCGTTTTATGTGTCCGATGGGAGCTGTTTTTTCAATACTGCCTATAGCAGCTACCTTTACCCTGCACAGAGACAGGGCAGGCTGTATAAAGGGCTGTGGAGCCTGTGAGAAGACATGTCCGTGTGATATAGGTTTACCGGATGATGGCTCGGGCAGGATATCAGGTGACTGCTTCCAGTGTCAGAAATGCAATGGAATATGTCCAAAAAGCAATATTCATACAGGTATAAGGCAGCTTCGTGGAAATGAGCTGTGGTTTACAGGCATAAGAGCTGCGATACTTATAGCTATATGTATATGGCTGGGTGTGTAGCGTACAGGTATTATGGAGAAAACTAAATGAAAAGAAATATGACTAAATCAGGAAAAATAGCATACGGCGCCATGCTGGTGGCACTTGCGATGATATTCAGCTATGTGGAGAGCCTTATTCCGATAAGCATAGGTATTCCGGGTATTAAGCTTGGAGTGGCAAACCTGGTCACCGTTCTTGGAATATTTTTCCTTGGACCTTGTGAGGTGCTTACTGTAGTGATAATGAGGATATGTCTCGTGGGCTTTATGTTTGGAAATGGTGTTTCCATCATATACAGTCTGGCAGGTGGTCTGATAAGTCTTGCAGTGATGTTTATTATAAAGAAAACAGATAAATTTTCGATGGTCAGTGTGAGTGTGGCAGGTGGAATCAGCCACAACATAGGACAGCTTTTGGCCGCTGCGATAGTACTTAAAAGCACTGCGGTGGTGTATTATCTGCCACCACTTCTTGTGGCTGGCACGGTTACAGGACTTTTGATAGGAATAGTCGCACAAAAGGTTTTTCCCGCAGTAGGAATAAGCGGGAAAAATTTTTTGAACATGGGTTAGCAGAAACTAACTTATTGAGAAAAGATATCAATTATGTATATCTGCTTGATATTGAAATAGGTAGCAATTGTGGATTGCAAATTAGAGTGCAGCCACATTAACTATAAATTATTAAAATCTTAAGGAGGAAAAAATGAAGAGAAAGATTTTAGCACAGAAATTTCTTGCATTTGCACTGACAGCATCGGTGACAGCCACTATGTTTCCGACAAGTGCATTTGCAGTGACAGGCAGCCAGGTGGCGGCTGACGGAACGTATACTGGTGCAGGAAATGTCAAAGCAGCAGAAGATGATGACAACGAATGGAATGCATATGATATTTCGGTATCGGTAGGAGTACAGGATGGAAATATAAGCAGCATATCTGTAACACCTGGAAACACATATGATGAAGAAAGCAATTCATATTTTAATAAGGCTAAAACAGGCAACAAAAAGAGAAATCAGCCAGGATATGAGTCTTTGATAGGCCAAGTTGCAACAGAAGAGACAATAAACAGCTGGGATACTGTTTCAGGAGCAACACGTACATCAACTGCGGTAAAAAAAGCAGCCCTTGAAGCTCTTGGTAAGGCATCAGAGAAAAAAGATGAAGTAGCAGTGGACACTACAGCTCTTGAGTCAGCTATCAAGTCAGCAGAGGCACTTACAGAGTCTGATTATACAGCAGCTACATGGAGCAAGGTATCAGAAGCTCTTAAAGCAGCAAAGAGCGCACTTACAGCAAAAGAGTCACAGACAGCAGTTGACTCAGCAGCAACAGCTTTAAATGCTGCTGTAAAGGGACTTGTAAAAGAAGAAAAATATGTATACTGCTATGCGGGGCTTACATGGGCAGAGTATTGGGATGCTGAGGGTGTACAGGCTGCGGGAAGCACAGCATCATCAGATGAGGTAGACGCAAAGGGTGAGTATGATAAAGGTGCATTTGATACAGTAACTCGTGCTACTAAAAACCATGGTCTTCACAGAGGAAGCTTCCAGTGCAATGCAGTTGTAGAGACAGAAGAGGGTAAAACACTTAATCTGTCATATTGGAAAACCGTTAAAGGCGATGATGGAAAAGACAAGCAGATTGCTGTTATGACAAATGGTACAGAGTATACCTATAACAGAGGTGTATTTACAAACGACTCTGTTACATTAAACCTTAAAGATTACAAAGTAACAGGTCTTAAATTTGTCCCTGTAAAAGTAAAAGCAGAGGATTACGAGGCATTCAAGGCAAAATATACGGTTTACGAGAATGGTTCTAAGTTGAAGGGCGGTTATGGAGAGAATAAACTTCAGGTTATTGACGCGGTGGCAAACGTTACCGCAGATACAAATGGTCTTAAGACTGTTACGAAGAACGCAGACGGAAGCTTCAGCTTTTCTGCCAGAGCAACGGGGACTGATTCCGGTGTGAAAGATACTTCTCTTAAAATAGCTGATGTTACAGGTACGGTTAAGGCTGCAAGCGGATCATACGGAGAGTTTTTAAGAGTTGATTTCACCGGTAACTATGGTGATCTTGGAGCCAATATGCAGGCGGTTAAGTGGACATATTATGGTAATGACAGCACAAGAACTAAAGCACTTGCCACATATGGCACAAAGTTTGCATCAGACAACTGGATGCATAAGTTTAATGGAATCCAGCTTGGTCTCACAGATTCGCTCAGATGCAGCCTGCCAAGTGGATATGATGGAACAGGATACTGGTCTGTCACAATTTATGCATTAGGATATGAGGACTATACATATAATTTTGAGGCAACAGCTGCAAATATAGTTACACCTCAGGTACCGGCAGATGAGACATCAAAGAAGGCACTTTCTGATAAAGTTTCGGAGGCTGATAAGCTGAACAAGGAGCTTTATACATATAAAACATGGTCAGATATGCAGACTGAGCTTAAGGAAGCAAAGGATGCTTTAGCAAAGACTGACCTCGTGCAATCTGAAGCCGAGGAAGCATTATCACACCTCACAGCTGCTATAAAAAATCTGAAATCACAGTATGTACTCATGAACATTCCATATGATGAGTTTTACAAGGCTGATCTTAATAATAATTCAGTCGCAGTAGATGCCACCACATCTGCCACAAAGCAGAAGACCAGAAGTACTCTGGCATCCGGCTCATATCATGCGGATGCAGAAGGAGAGCATATAAACGGTGTAACCTTCCCGGTAAAGGTCTCAGATGATTTCTATGATAACAATAATGGTTATACACAGATTACAGATGAAAGTAAGGTAGATATCACAACCAATATGAAGGGCAAGGTTTCTACAACAACATATGAGGGAAAGAATGCTCTTTTTGAGAGTGCTGACTACTCATACTATGTACTTAGTGAGATTCCTTCGTACTACAAGACTGCAACAGTAGGCACAGATAAAAAGCTGTCATTTGGCGCTGTAAATGGAGCTAAGACGCAGATAGCTTCTGACAAGGTAACTACAAAGTTTAAGACAAAAACAAAGTATGGAGACTATCAGCTCAATCTCGATGGCATAAAGGATGCTATGGGCTTTGAAGATGATGATGTGGTTTACGGTGTTATTGTAAGCACTGATGAAAATATAGATTATGCTATGCGTCATGTAGAAAATATCTGGAAAACAGAGGAGCTTGCATGGAGTGTGGGAATTGTTACAGAGTCTCATGGTTGTCCTCTTTCATCTAACCACTACAAGTCCATGGTCGGAAAGACAATCAAAAATGTAACATACTATACAAGTAAGGGAATCTTCACTTTACCTGTAGAATATAAGGTGCTTGAGCACGTTAAGGATTCAAAGGCAAATGTAGAAAATGCAGCTGTATCAGCAGGAAAGACTAATTTTGGTGTTGCACTTCCGGATGATTTTAATGCAGAATATGCAGTTACAGATGCAAAAGGAAAGAAAGTCGAGGGATTTAAGGTTACAGAGGAAAGCTTAGCATCAGCAACTTCAACATATGCAGCAAGCTATACTCAGAATAAGAAGCTTGTAATTTCATATCCTAACGATGCAGAGAATAAAGAGTATACGCTGACAGTATCTGATAAGAACAATAAATATGCTCCAATCACTACCACGTTTGAGCTCTATGCCGATACAGTTTCTGCAGCATACAATAATGATGCGGCAGCACCGAAGCTTGTAATGGCAGATGGCGCAACACCAGCACAGTTTGCAGATTTTATTGGAAAAATCAAGTCTGTAAATGTAAATGGTAATGATTATCCGGCTACAGGCAAGGGTGCTGTAAAGATTATCAAGGAAGATGGTACAGTTGATACTACTCAGGCTCCGTTTGCTGAGGGCTTGAGCTTTGAAATCAAGGTATCAGCAACCGGATATAAGGGTGCACTTTCATTTACATATGACAAGCCTGCGGTTATTGATACTAAAGCACTTGAGAGTGCAATTGAAAAAGCAGATACACTCAAAGAGGCTGATTACACAGCAGACAGCTGGAAAATCTTCTCACAGGTGCTTTCAAGTGCAAAAGCAATGCTTGAGCAGAAGGATGACCAGACAAATGTTGACAATGCAGTTAAGTCACTCAATAAGGCTATTGAAGGCTTAAAGAAGAAAGAATCAGTAAATCCGGGAACCACTAATCCGGGAACATCTGGAACTGGTACAGGAAGCACAGGTGCGATATCCGGCAGTACAGGAAGCTCTAATGGAGCCGGTACAAATGCAATTGTAGCAACAAGTAAAAAGTCAAATTCTACGACCACTGATACAACAGGTAGTGCAGCTAAAAAAGCTACAGTAAAGAAGGCTTCAAAGACAGGTGATACAAACCCTCTTATGGGCATGCTTGCATTGGCATTTGCATCAATCAGTCTTGTGGGAGCGGCACTTTTTGCGAAAAAGCCAAACCGTAAATAATATAGGTAAATGATTTAGTTTACAGGCAAGAAAAACTTTTTATTGACAAATTTCGAAAAGTTTAAAAAAAGGTTTAATTTAATAAGTAATCCAACAAAAGGGCGATGTTGTTCATACATCGCTCTTTTTGCATTTTTTGCAGTGGTAGGAAAATAATAGGTGTGTATTTAAACTTATCTTGAGATTTATTTAATATTTGTAATTATATAGATAATCAGCTATACTATAAAAAAGTATAGCTGATTTATATATGTTAAAGGGGTGAAAATGGGATGGGAATATACTTTAATCCTGGAAATGAGAGCTTTTTACAGTCAAAAAACAGTAGAATATATGTGGATAAGACAGAACTGATCAATGAATTAAATAGCAGATTATCGACAGATGATAAATGTGTTGCAGTAAGCCATGCAAGGAGATTTGGAAAATCTCATGCTGCCGGAATGATAGATGCATATTATAGCAGGGGCTGTGATTCAGCAGAGTTGTTTGAAGACACTAAGCTTGCAACAAATCCGGCATATAAAAAACATATGAACAAATACAATGTCATACATCTTGATATTTCATCATTTTGGGATGATTATAAGGCAAATATCATTGAAAAAATCAAGGAATACGTTGTATCGGATTTAAGGGATGAATTTGAGGAAAATGTTGATTTTTCAAAGAAATTCAGTGTTATACTCATGTCTGTTTATAAGCTTACAGGGATACAGTTTGTAATTATTATAGATGAATGGGATTGTGTAATCAGAAATAGTGATGACCAGAATCTGATTCATAATTATTTACAGTTTCTTCATTCATTATTTAAATCAGAGGAATCAAAGTATTTCCTTGCTTTGGCATATATAACAGGGATACTTCCGATAAAAAAAATAAAGGACGAATCGGCATTGAATAATTTTCAGGAGTTTACAATGCTTAAATCCAGACCAATTACACAATATTATGGTTTTACAGAAGAAGAAGTCATGATGCTGTGCAGGCAATACAACATGGATTATGAGAGCATGAAAGCCTGGTACAATGGCTATCTGATAGATGGTTTGCATATGTATAATCCGAATTCTGTGTCGATGGCACTTAATTACAGGGATTTTGATTCTTATTGGAAAAACACATCATCATTTGAGTCAATCAATACATTTATAAACATGAATTATGAGGGCTTGAGGGATGATATTGTAAATATGCTGTCAGGGAAAAAATTATATGTAAACACCGAAACTTTTCAGAATGATTTTTCTACTGTTTCCTCAAAGGATGAAGCTTTGACAGCTCTGATTCATTTGGGATATCTGGGATATGACAGAGAGGAAGAGAGTGCATTTATTCCAAATTATGAAGTGAAAAAGGCATATCAGGCAGCTCTGTGCACAGGAAATTGGGGGAAAATTGGAAAATCAATTGCCAGATGCGATGAATTGTTAAGGGCTACAATTAATTGTGACAGTGATAAAGTGGCAGAAATAATTGAGCTTGCACATGAATCATATACATCTGTTTTGAGATATAATGATGAAAACTCATTAAGCTGCGTTCTGACAATGGCTTATTTTACAGCACCTGCATATTACAATATTGTCAGAGAAATGCCGGCGGGTAAAGGATATGCAGATATGGTATTTATACCAAGAGAAAATGCCGGAAAACGCCCGGCAATTATAATTGAATTAAAATGTGATAAGACTGCCGAGGCTGCAGTTAAACAGATTAAGGACAGGCACTATGAGGGAGCACTGGCAGGTTATAAGGGAAAGTTTCTTTTGGTTGGAATCAATTATGATAGTCAAAATGGTGAAAAAAAGCATCATACCTGCGTCATAGAGGAATATGAAAAATAAGCACATTTCCCTATTGACGAATACCCTACGTTGACATATCATAATATATAAGTGAAAGGGAGTAGCCGGCACGAGAGTGCTTACTTATCCGTCAGTACGATTGCTCATACATATCATACATATATGACAGCAATCCGGAGAGTGATTAAATGGCGAGACTTTTGTTGTTTTATACAGCAGAAGTGTCGCCTTTTTTGTATATAAAAGCCTTCTGCTGATAAGACATAGCTGTAACTATCAATTAAACAGGCATCCTTAAAAAGGAACAGCAGAAGGAGGAAAATTATGATTTTTGTAGCAATTTTACTGCTTATAGCAGGCTTTGTAGCACTGGTGAAGGGTGCGGATGTGTTTGTGGATGGAGCGGCGG
>ERZ1035051.113-NODE-113-length-34053-cov-8.442761_pt1 | contig 34053 bp, 26 predicted proteins | sample MGYA00520586_ERZ1035051 | MGnify/ENA primary metagenome ERZ1035051 (study PRJEB33766, sample SAMN09781692) | gut metagenome | biome: gut microbiome | host: Homo sapiens | place: Madagascar | study: EMG produced TPA metagenomics assembly of the PRJNA485056 data set...
TCGCGACTTGTTGCTCAATGCCATCAAACTCAATATGTATGAGACACAGGCATTGACAAGAGTAGACAACAATTATCTTTCTCTGCTCGACCGCCTTGAGCGTGGTGCGGACGAGAATCGTTCCATCGGCATCATTCTCTGTGCTGAAAAAGACCGTGTAGAGGTGGAACTTGCGCTTGAAGATATGGGCAAGCCTATCGGAGTGGCGGATTATCAGTTGATAGTACCAAAAGAGAAATTACAGAAAGTCCTTGCTGACGAGATAAAGGCGTTTAGTGAGGAACAAGGGAACAAATAGCCTTTTTAATATGGAAAAATCTGTACAACAATATAAGCAAGCGGTTAGGGTCATTAAGGACGCTATATTATACAGTCAGTACCGGGCTGCAAAATTGGTGACTATCTATAAATCAAGACACTATATATATAGAATGTTTCTCTCTTCAAAAATGCTCGCCCATGGCGAGCGAAATCAATCGTGAGGAACTAAGAAATGCTCTGCCTGATATGGACGAAATGCGAAAGCTGATTACCGAAAACAATGAATAAGTGGCGGATTGTCAGCTGATAGTATCGAAAGAGAAATTATGCAAATCACTGAACGTCAATACATATAATCTTTTTCGTGACATCACGAAAATGATTGCATTTGCCCGCGAATATAAGCATTAAGCAAATGCTTTGACAATGCGGCAAAAACTCGAAAAACTTCCACCTAAGGGTGTTTCATTCGGGATGTGGCGAAGTTGAATGGTAAGGGTGTGAGCTTGGTACAGAGGGTAAAGAAGGTGTTTGTTGATGTTTGACAGAATTGACAAATATTACAATTCAATGGTGTTTAATTACATGAATAATCATAATTATCCACCAAAAATGACTTGCTTTTGGCGGAAATGTATTATCTTTGTAGGTAAATTCAAATAATCATAATGTATGAGCAAAGATATAAATCGGCTAAAAGTGGTGCTAGCAGAAAAGAAACGCACCAATAAATGGCTAGCGGAACAACTCGGTAAAGACCCCGGGACTGTTTCAAAATGGTGTACCAACACACTACAACCAAATTTAGAAACATTGGTGAAGATAGCCAAGTGTTTAGAGGTTGATACAAAAGATTTATTGTGGTCTATTAAGTAAAACTAGGCATAGTGAATGCCATTAAAACGATAAAATTACATGATAAAAGAGTTTCATCTTTTCGCAGGCATTGGTGGCGGCATCTATGGTGGAATGTTGTTAGGACACAAATGTGTAGGCGGAGTTGAAATCAATAAATATTGTCAGTCTGTGCTTAAACAGAGGCAGGAAGATGGGTGGATGAATACATTCCCTATCTTTGATGATGTCACCAACATAGATGGCGCAAAGTTTGTTGGTAAGTTTGATGTCCTTTGCGGTGGCTTCCCGTGTCAGGCTTTTAGCCATGCAGCAAGAGGCAATAACAAGGCTGAAAAAAACTTATGGCCTTATATGTTTGAATTTGTAAAGCAGTCAAAGGCTCCGATTGTTTTTGCAGAAAATGTCACTAGAGAAGCAATAGAAACGGCAATGGAAGATTTGCTATCAATCGGCTATGAGGTTAAGTATTGTAAGTTGTCTTGCGAGCAATTAGGCGCAGATCATTCTAGAGTAAGATATTGGTTGTTAGCCATAAACGACAGAAACAAATTGTCTGCTTTATCTAAGCAATTAAACAAATTGCCTAAACTTATCGCCAATTGTTGGCATAGAAACCCTCATAGTATTGAGTATCCTACAGTTATTGAAGCACGTGCCCCCCAATTTCTTGGTGTCGGAAACGCACAATCTCCTTTTGTCGCTGCAACTGCATTTCGTTTGCTAACAAACCGTCATGTTCTTGACGCAAATGACAAAATTAAAGTTTCACAAGAAGAATTGGACGCGGTTTTCATAAAAACAAAAACTTGGATAAAAGAAAATTACGGAGACAATTTTTTAGTTCACACTCCAACAACTATGTATAATTTTCACTATCCGTCTATGCAAAAACATCCTGTATGTCGCAATTTTGTTCAAGTATTTGGCCGTGCATATCCTTTAAACTTTGAGTATCTTATGGGATTCCCTATAGGTGCTTCATCCCCGAATCCCCTAACAAAAGAAAATATTGAAAAATGGAACTCACAATAGACAATATAAAAAACATTCTTAAGGATAAGAATAAGGATGGAAGTGCAGAGACCCTCATGGGAGAAATTGCGTTTCAAAATAGAGATGCATTAAAATCAATTGCTGATTCTGCAAATGGCGTGACTCGTTCTAATACAAAATGGCGTAGGTGTGAATACATTTTCATTTCTATCCGCCCTGAAGAAAGAGTTTCGATGGATGTTTGCTTAAAGGGATGGAAGGCTTTAGCTCAATCCCATGCAGATCAAACATTAATTCTTGAGGACTCTTTCTCAAATTGGACAATATATAATTACAACTCTGAAATTGTTGGACACAATGAAGAACTTGAATTGCTGATAAAGAAATTGTCAGAAGTTAGGAATCATAGTGTTAAGAAATTTCATTCGACCTCAATGGGAGAAATTACCAAACACCACCACTATCTCACCGCCCTCCGCACCAAGCCTTTCATGCTTCTTGCCGGCATCAGCGGTACGGGCAAGAGCCGTATTGTGCGTAAGTTGGCACAGGCAACAGTGACAGAAGAACTGCAGAAAGCTGAAGGATATAAGGGAAAGGACTTTGCCAATGACCGTTGGACGCTGCACTCGCCAGCCAACTTTGAACTGATACAAGTGAAGCCAAACTGGCACAACTCGATGGACGTAATCGGTTATCTGTCTAACATACCGAGTCCGCATTATGTGTTCACGCCCTTTATTGAGTTTATTGTCAAGGCATGGCAGCATCCCGAAGTGCCGTTCTTCTTGTGTCTCGACGAAATGAACCTTGCTCCAGTGGAGGAATACTTCGCAGAGTTTCTGAGTGCCATTGAGAGTCGTAGCTTTGAGGATGAAGAGTACTTGACAGACCCAATCATCAAGCCTTTCAACTCGTTTGGAGAAGATGTGGCGAAAAAGATGGTAAACACGCTGTTCCCGAACTTCACGGCTGGTGATACGGAATCAGCAATAACAAAGGTTATCAAGCATTTCCGCACTAAAGGTCTGACCTTGCCCAAGAATCTCATTGTAATTGGTACTGTGAACATGGACGAGACAACTTTCTCCTTCTCACGCAAGGTGCTCGACAGAGCCATGTCGGTGGAAATGAACGAGGTGAACTACGACAGTTTCCTTACCGACACAACAGACGACGACCTTAAAGCCATTGTTAAGGCATTTGAGGAGAACGATGATGCTGACTTGAACGTGCTGCTTGTTGACCGCCACATCGAAGCAAGGGAAATAATAGATGATCTGGGGGATGATGCAAAGTTCACGATAGACTATCTGAAGCGCATCAATGCCTTGCTTGAAGGCACACCTTTCAAGCTTGGCTATCGTGCCGCCAATGAAGCGCTGATATATCTACAAGCATCGTATGAGTTCGGACAGACCGACCGCATAGCCGCACTTGACAACTTTACGCTGATGAAAATTCTCTCACGCATAGAGGGCGATGAAACGAAGCTGAAAATCACCGATTCGGAAGCAGACAAGGAACGCATAGCCAAAGCAGAGGTGAATGTGGATGAAGCCAAGCAATATGGCGACTTGAACATACTTACCGCCTTGCGCCAAATCATCACAAATCAGCTGGGAGAACAAGACAAGCTACATTCCGTCAAGAAGATTGACAGCATGCTCAGCCAACTGAAGCGTGACCATTTTGTCTCTTTCTGGAACTAAACATTCATGCCCACAAAAGTATGGCAAGTGTATTCAACTTTGAAGTGACAAACGAGGATCTGCTTGTAAGGTTCTCTTGTCCTAATCATGAGCGGAGAATAGCCGAGACCATCCGCAATCTCTGTATCGACACCGTCAATACTGACAGTGCCGCAAAGTTGTTGTGCCGCTACACATCGGAAACACAGCATGTCAAGTTTTCTTTTGACGGAAACGCACAGGAAGGAAATGACATCCGCCATGAAGCCGTATTCTTCGAGAATACAGAATATCCGCTTATTTTACGTGGCAAGGGCAAAGACTTGGAAGATTTGTCACTTGCCATCAACGATCATCTGCGCACAGACGGCAAGGACAAAAGCACCATCATCAGCACTGGCGATGAACTGTATGGATCATTGAACTTTCACAATCAAGTGGGAATGACCGACTTCTGCATCACCTACAAAGTGAAAGGGGAAGAACAGACAAAGGAACTGAAGTTCATGACCGAGGTGTTGAGCTACAAGTTGGACTATCGCTCCGACCTAAAGACCATCATCTCCGATATAGAGCATGAATACGCCATGCTGAGCACATCGTTCTTGAAAGACACCTATCTCAGTATGCGCCAAGGCACAGGTGAGAACAATCCGCTGATATGGTGGCAGATATTCAAGTCGTGCTATGCCGACATCATGGCGGCAGCACGCCAAATCATTGACCGTCCCAAACGCCGGTTGCGCTCTGTGGCTAAGTATGAGAGAGCCGAGCGTATGGCATACATTCCCAGAGAACTGGAAAATGAATACCAGACACACAAAGACAATCCTGCCCATCTGTACCGCACGGAGGAACTGACGCTGAGCCATGACACCATAGAGAACCGTTTCTTGAAATACGCCATTCGAGAGATGGCACGTCGCTTTGCTGTGGTGAAGGAGCACATTATGACCGCCATGCACCTTGACGACCCGAAGCGCATAGACACTTCGCTTATTGATATGGAGAACGAGCTGATGCAACTCTCGAACAATGCTTTTTTCCGTGGCGTAGGACAGTTCAAGGGGTTCACACAAGACAACCTCGTGATGAAACAGGCACAAGGCTATAAGACCATCATGGAGAAATGGGTGGAACTGCAGCAGGGCTATGAACTGGAGGATGGCATGAGAAAACTGGAGGTGAAGGACATCTGCGATCTATATGAGATATGGTGCTTCATCAAGGTAAAGAACATTGTGCAGGATGTAATGAAGGAGTTGGGCAAGGATGCCAAGCCAAAGGTGAACGGCAGAGACATTAGCAACGACTTTATTCCGCAACTCGTATATGGCGGTTCGGTGAGTTTCATCAACCAAGACGGCATTGAGTTGGCAAGTGTATGCTACAATGCCGAGGTGCATAAAGGCAAATCCCTTTCAGCCATAAGCGGAACAAACACCATGACGACTGTGCAGCGTCCTGACATTGTGCTGAGACTGAGCAGGCAAGCAGAAGGTAATATGAAGTTCACCTACCTGTTTGATGCCAAATACCGAATAGCCGACACGGATGAGAACGGCAGCAGATATGACAGCCGTTATGACGTGCCGCCAGCTGATGCCATTGACCAGATGCATCGTTACCGTGATGCCATATACTACACGGAAGAAGGACGTGACCACGAACACTTGAAGAAAGAAATCATAGCTGGTTATGTGCTGTTTCCTGGTCGCATACCGTTGGAGGCACTTGACGCAGAGAATGGTGACTATTACTATCAGCAATCTAACCGCTTGATAGGAATTGGTGCATTACCCTTGCGTCCCGACCAAGAGCAGCATGCTGGGGACGGAAGCATCATCGTAAATGCCAACAGTTCGGAGCAAGCCTTGCGCCAGCAAATCCGCCATTGGCTTGAGGATGACAACGGACGGGAACGGTTGTTGGAAGAAAGCATTCCTCAAAAGGGATTGGAATACACGGATGAGCCAGTAAATAAGGGTACATTCTACATTGCATCAGTAGATGGCCATGTGAATATCCACAAAGAATTGGTTTTGAATGGTCAAGGCGAAATATTCTTCTCTGGTTATAAATCCATTCTTTCGGGTGTTGATTTCCAAAAGATAAGATACTTCGCTCCGGTGGACAATCATCAGGTGAAGGGCTATTATAAGGTACTCTCGGTGGAAGCGATGGATATGAGTGAAGTGCTGGCTAAAGAGAAAGAGGGAGCAAAAGGCGCAGCCCTAAAATATGGAGGGTATGACAAGCCTATCCGCATTTGCTTGAAGTTAGGCAAATATACTCTGCTATCCTCTCCTTTTGTCTATGGACTTGACAGCAACGCATCCAAGGGGATTGCTATGACAAGGAAAGAGTTTAAGGAGTATTGCAACAAAGAATGGACAAATTGACTAAGGAACAACGCCATCGTTGCATGGCGTCAATACGAGGAAAGGGTACCAAACCGGAAATACTGGTTAGGAAGTATCTTTTCAGCCGAGGCTTTCGCTATCGGCTTAACCATCCTCGTCTTCCTGGTCATCCAGATATTGTGCTGCGCAAGTATCGCTCGGTAGTCTTTGTCAACGGTTGTTTCTGGCACGGGCATGAAGGCTGTAAGTATTATGTGCTTCCAAAGACAAATGTGGAGTTTTGGAAGGCAAAGATAGAGCGCAATCGTAACCGTGACTTGGAGGAACAGCGCAAACTTGCAGAAATGGGTTGGCATTGCATAACGGTCTGGGAATGCCAGTTGAAACCTTCTGTAAGGGAAAAAACTTTGGAAGCCTTGGCTTTCACCCTTAACCGCATTTACCTGGAAGACCATAGCGTCGTCAAACGCTATAAACTGCCGGAAGAGGAAAGCGCAATGGCAGCAGAGCCGGAAGAGAGAAGGGGGTTTTGAGCTAAAGTCAATGATAGACAAGGCAAACTGTAGGAGCCGCGGGCATTCCTGCCCGCGGCACTGCAGCAAGAAAACCAGTAAGTTACAGCAGCTTGCAGTGCTGCGGGCAGGAATGCCCGCAGCTCCTACGATTAGCCTTTCCTCCTTATTCCTTTAGTTTTGACCTCCCTCTCCTACGATTAGCTTATTCTCCCAACGTCTTTATTCCTGTAATTTACCTTATTTGTAATTAAAAAAATGAATAATTCAAAATCGCAGGCGAAGCCGAGAATAATTCCTAATTCCTAACTCCTAACTCCTAATTTCCATTCAGGTATTCTTCAGCTATTTGCAGGTCTTCGGGAGTGTCAATTCCGACAGTCTCGACGTCGGTGTATCCAACCTTTATTCTGTAGCCGTTCTGCAACCAGCGGAGCTGCTCTAAGCTTTCGGCTTTCTCGAGCGACGACTGGGGTAGAAGGGTTATCTCCTTAAGCACTTCGCGGCGATAGGCATAGATGCCGAGATGCTTGAGGAAGGGATAGTGCTGCAGCCATTCTTCCTTTTCGACGCCTCTTACGAAGGGGATGACAGAGCGTGAGAAATACATGGCGTAGCCATTGTTGTCGAGCACTATCTTCGGTGAGTTGGGGTTCTCTGCTGCCTCAATTGTGTCGAAAGGCTTGCCGATGGTGGCTATCTGTGTGGAGGCATCGTCGAAGCAATGGCAGATGGTCTGTATCTGTGAGGGCTGGATGAACGGCTCGTCACCCTGTATGTTTACGATTACGTCGGCATCCGTAGCAAGTTTCTCTGCTGCTTCCTCTATGCGGTCCGTACCACTCTTATGGTCTGTCCTGGTCATGACGGCTTTTCCGCCGAAAGCTATTACAGCATCGAAGATGCGCTGGTCGTCGGTGGCAACGTAAGCCTCGTCGAGCACGCTGCTGACCGTCTCATACACACGCTGTATGACATACTTGCCACCAAGTACGGCAAGAGGTTTTCCCGGGAAGCGTGATGACGCATATCTGGTGGGAATGATTCCGATAAACTTCATATTGCTTTTCTTTTTTAAGGTTATGGTTTAAACAAAAAAATCCCAAAGCCCCATGCCGACGGCATGAGTCTTTAGGATTTTCTTTCTATTTATGTGTTATGTTTGGAACGTCAGACATTAGTCGAGCCACTTAACGTAGCAGAAGTCCTCGCGGTAAACGAGGTTCTCGTTCTTCGGATACATACGTACGCAGCTCTTGAATGCGCCGGCAACGTTAGGCTCGAATGTAGCCTCGAATGTGTAGTTGTTGCCCTCGCGACCAACCATAGTGAACTCACGCTTAGAGAAGATGTGCTCCTCGCCGTTCTTGTCAGTCTTGATAGAAATAAGCTCCAGACCTACTGCATCGTTCAGACCCTGCTCGTCGATAACGTAGCGGAGTGTGTACTTCTTGCCGGTCTCTGCACCATAGAGAACTGAGTCGTCCTTGCTTACCACGCGGATAGAGTCCCAACGCTGAGCGACAGTCTCCTTCCAAGCAGCCAGCTCCTTAGCGAGCTTGTTGTTGTTAGCAGAGAGCTTCTTGAAGTTGGCTGCCTCCTTGATGTAGAACTTGTCAAAGTAATCGTCGAGCTGACGCTTCATTGTGTAATGAGGAGCGATAGTGGCGATAGAGTTCTTGATGGTCTTGATCCAGCCTTCGCTGAAGCCCTGAGCGTTGCGGTTGTAGTAGAGCGGCAGAATCTCGTTCTCGAGGAGCGAGTAGATGGTAGCTGCGTCGAGCTGATCCTGATAGCCCTGGTTCTGGTATGTGCGCTCCTGCTTGAGAGCCCAGCCGGCACCCTCGCGGTAGCCCTCAACCCACCATCCGTCAAGTACGGAGAGGTTGACAACACCGTTCATCTCAGCCTTCTCGCCTGAAGTACCAGAAGCCTCGAGAGGACGAGTCGGAGTGTTCATCCAGATGTCAACACCAGAAACGAGGCGGCGTGCGAGCTGCATGTCGTAGTCCTCAAGGAAGATGATCTTGCCGAGGAACTCAGGACGCTGGCTGATCTCGAAGATGCGCTTGATGAGACCCTGACCTGCACCGTCAGCCGGGTGAGCCTTACCAGAGAAGATGAACTTAACCGGACGCTCCGGGTTGTTCACGATCTTAGAGAGACGCTCCAGGTCGGTGAAGAGGAGGTGAGCACGCTTGTATGTGGCGAAGCGACGGCAGAAGCCGATGTAGAGGGCGTTAGGTGTGATGCTCTCGAGGAGAGTAACCACACGTGAAGGATCGCCCTGGTTCTTGAGCCATGTGGCAGCAAACTTCTCGCGGATGTAGTCGACGAGCTTCTTCTTGAGAGCCATACGTGTCTCCCAGATCTCAGCGTCGGGTACATTATATATAGCGTGCCAGAGGCTTTCGTTGCTCTGGTCGTAGATGTAGTTCTTGTCGAAGTACTTAGCGTAGAGCTTGCGCCATTCTGTTGCTGTCCATGTGGGGAAGTGAACACCGTTGGTAACATAACCTACGTGGCTCTCCTCAGGATAGTAACCCTTCCAGATGGGGGCGAACATACGCTGGCTTACCCAACCGTGGAGCTTACTTACGCCGTTAACCTCCTGACAGGTGTTGCAAGCGAATGTAGACATACAGAAACGCTCTGAGTGGTCATCAGGATTGGTGCGGCCCATACCGATGAACTCGTCCCATGTGATGCCGAGCATGCTGGGATAGCCACCCATGTACTTGCCGAAGAGCGACTCGTCGAAGTAGTCGTGACCTGCGGGTACGGGAGTGTGTACGGTATAGAGTGAAGATGCACGAACGAGCTCGAGAGCCTCGTTGAATGACAGACCTTCCTTGATATAGTCGATGAGACGCTGGAGGTTGCAGAGAGCTGCGTGGCCCTCGTTGCAATGATAAACGTCCTTCTTGATGCCGAGCTTCTTGAGAGTGAGCATACCACCGATACCGAGAAGAATCTCCTGCTTGAGACGGTTCTCATTGTCGCCACCGTAGAGGGCGTGTGTGATAGGCTTGTCGAACTCTGAGTTCATCTCGTTGTCAGTATCGAGGAGGTAGAGCTTGATGCGGCCGACGTTCATCACCCATACATAAGCGTGAACCTGATAGTTCATGTAAGGAACGTCAACTACGAGCGGCTGGCCGTTCTCGTCGAGCACGCGCTCAACGGGAAGAGAGCTGAAGTTCTGTGCGTCGTACTGAGCAATCTGCTGACCGTCCATAGAGAGAGTCTGCTTGAAATAGCCGTAACGATAGAGGAAGCCGACGCCACACATGTTGACGTTAGAGTCAGAAGCCTCCTTCATGTAGTCACCGGCGAGCATACCGAGACCGCCAGAATAAATCTTAACCACCTGGTTGATACCGTACTCCATGCAGAAGTAGGCAACAGAGGGACGAGTTGCGTCCGGCTCAACGTCCATATAGTCGCGGAACAGCTTGTATACTGACTTGACGCGCTCCATGATGGTCTTGTCCTTAACGATGGCCTCTTTGCGCTCATAGCTGAGACGGTCGAGAAGCATTACGGGGTTGTGACCAACCTCTTCGTAGAGATCCTTGTCAAGGCTCTTCCACAACTCACGTGCCTCGTAGTTCCATGCCCACCACATGTTGTGTGCGAGCTCGTCAAGACACTTCAGCTCTTCGGGAAGTGTTGACTTGATTGTAACCTCCTTCCACTGAGGAGCGTTAGCATAGTCTGCTTTGATTTTCATAAAATTTGTGATATGGTTTTAATTTAACTTTTGTTTCTTTTTTACTTTGTCTTTGCGATTCTCTGCTCTGCCTTGTTAAGGGCGAAGTCGTAAGCCTCGTAATAGTACTCGATAAACTGGCTCCACAATGCCTTCTGTGAGAGAGCGCGGGCGTTGTTGCGTATTCTGCCCTGCTTCTGCTTTGTGGCATTGGCGTACTTGATGACAGTATCGCGGATGTCGTCAGCCACCTCGTTGTAGTTGTAGTCGGTACGATGGATGACCTCCACACCCTTGTCGAGAGTGATGTGTCCGCCTGCCTCGTTGTGCGCCCAGAGTCCGAATCCTGCAAGGTCGGTGGTGATGCACGGCACCTTGAAGGCTACTGCCTCAAGCGGTGTGTAACCCCACGGCTCGTAATATGAGGGATAGACACAAAGGTCGTTGCCGAGGATGACATCGAAGTATGAAAGGTTTACGATGCCGTCGTCGCCGGTAAGATAGCAAGGAATGAAGACGAGCTTCACCTTCTCTCCCTTGGCGTTGTGCATACCGAGCCAGTTCATCATGCCAAGGGCACGGTCGTTCTGCTGCTCGTTGAGCCAATGTGTGATGACGGGAGTGTCGAGCGGAGTGTCGAAGGTCTCGCCCTCAGCCATCTTTGTGAGTCGCTCTGCAAGGTCTTCGCGCGGGCAGTTCACCCATGCCGGCACCTCGATGAATGCCACCACTTCCTTATTAAGTTGGTCTGCAGAGAGGCGGAGACGGTTGACAGCCTCGATGAAGACATCGATGCCCTTGTTGCGCCACTCATAGCGTCCGCTTGTGGAGATAATCACAGCGTCGTCAGATACGGTGTCGCCGGTGAGGGCGCGTGTTATGTCGAGCAGACGACGGCGTGCTGCCGTGCGCTTACGGTCGAACTCCTTACCCTGCGGCACGAAGTCGTCCTCGAAGCCATTGGGAAGCACCACGTCAACGGGCTTGTCCAACAGTTCGGCACACTCGCGGGCTGTGATGTCGCTAACGGTGGTGAAACAGTCGACGTAAGCGGCTGTCTGCTTCTCGATGGACTGCTTGCTCTGCATGTTGAGCTCGTCAGCCATCTGGTCGCCGTTGTATGCCTCGAGATAGTCGTAGAGCGGCTTGTTGTTGCCGGCGATGCTACGACCGATGCTTGTTGCGTGAGTGGTGAAGATGGTTGCCACCTGCGGCAGGCGGTCGTGTATGTAGAGCACACCCAGTCCGGTCATCCATTCGTTGCCGTGGTATACGACCTTGGCAGCCGGCTTCTGCTTGGCTATGACGTTGTTGTAGAAACTCTCAACGACACGTGCAGCGGCATAAGCGAACATGGAAGCCTCGTCGTAATCGCCATAGGCGTGAAGGCTGTCCACATGGAACTTGTTCCAAAGCTGAGTGTATATGGTGTCTTTTTGCGGATAAAAGACATTGAAGTCCACCAATATAGCGACGGGACTGCCTGGTACTGTCCATCGTCCTATCTTGACGTTAATGCCTTCTTTTGCAGCTTGTACTTGCCATTCCGAAAACAAAGACTTGTCCTCCTCGAAGTAAGGACTTGTTTTTTCACCCCAACAGTCAGGACCAATGAAGATAAGACGGTCACCAAGTTTCTCCTTAAGAGTCTTGGCTCTTGTCGACAAAACGGCGTAGATGCCGCCTACCTTATTGCATACTTCCCAACTCGATTCAAAAATGTAGTCTGGAAATAATCTCTCTTTTTTCATAAAAAAGTTAAATATTCACTGCAAATATAGTATTTTAAATGAGAAAGACAAATTATTTCAATACCTTTTTTGTTTTTTTCTAACTATTCTTGATGTAAATTGTTACATTTGCAGAGAAATAAAGCAAAAACGCATTTATATATAATAATTGCGCAGTTTGGAAAAATATTGATTTAAATCACGTGTAGTTATGAAAAGATTATTGTTATTGCTGGTGTTTGCTGTCATGGCTTTAGGAATCATGGCGCAGTCAGACAAGGCCGAATCAGCGTTTAATACGTATGTATATAACGAGGAATATCAGGTCTATCTGGACTTGTGTCTGGACGGTGAAGGAGTGAGTGTGCCGGGGCAGGACGTCTTCGGTGTGGTGCCAGGATATTTCGGAGCAGCGCGTGACTCCCGCAAGTGGCTTATAACATCCTTTAAACATTCGGGCAAGAACAGCGTGAAGCTGGACATCGTGAACGACTATGGTTCGGAAGATCTGACCGCTGTTCTTACCTATAATGCCAAGGCGGGTACGTACACTCTGAAGCAAACAGGAGGCAGCCGACTGAAGATTGTTGTGGACAGGAAGTGGGTGAAAATACCCACCGAACTGGTATTCGTCCCACATGACCGTGTGGCTGACCTATGGTAAGGAGAAAGTGATGTACGAAAATGGTGGGCTACTGTTGTGTATATCAATAAATATGCGTAATTTTGTAGTAGAAAACACATATAAAGATAATGTAAGATGAAACAGACAAAGATTGTTGCTTCAATCAGTGACCGCAGGTGTGACGTCGACTTCATTCGCCAGTTGTTTTTCGCTGGAATGAATGTGGTCCGCATGAATACTGCCCATGCCACTCCGGACGGGATACGTACTATAATAAAAAATGTGAGAACGGTGTCGCCGCACATCGCATTGATGATAGATACGAAAGGTCCTGAGGTCCGCACGACGGGTGTGGATCAGCCTATAGAGTATAAGACCGGCGACGTGGTGAAGATTTTCGGACGCCCTGACATGGACTCCAGTCATGACATCGTGAATCTTAGCTATCCCGACATAGCAAAGGACGTGAAGGTGGGAGACGACATTCTCTTCGACGACGGCGAACTGGACATGAAGGTCATGGACATAGAAGGTCCGACCATTGTGGCTCAGGTGCAGAACGACGGCGTGCTTGGAGCACACAAGAGTGTGAACGTTCCGGGAGAACACATCGCTTTGCCTGCTTTGACCGAGAAGGACTATCAGAACATTCTGTTGGCAATAGAGGAAGATATCGACTTTATTGCTCACTCTTTTGTGCGCTCTGCAGACGATGTTCTTGCCATTCAGAAGATACTGGACGAGCATAACAGCGACATCAAGATTATATCAAAGATAGAGAATCAGGAAGGTGTGGACAACATCGACGAAATCATTGATGCTTCTTACGGCGTGATGATTGCGCGTGGCGACCTCGGCATAGAGGTGCCAATCGAAAGAATCCCTGGCATCCAGCGTCAGATTATCAGAAAGTGTGTGATGAAGAAGAAGCCGGTTATCGTAGCCACTCAGATGCTCCACACGATGATAAAGAATCCGAGACCTACACGTGCCGAGGTTACTGACATCGCAAACGCAATCTATTCATACACGGACGCTCTTATGCTCTCGGGCGAGACGGCAAGCGGAAAATATCCGCTTGAGGCTGTGAAGACTATGGCTGCCATTGCCGAACAGGCAGAGAAGGACCGCAACGCTATGGGAGAGTACGAGGTGCCGATGAACGAGAACTGCTCGCAAAGAGAATTTTTGGCGCATGCAGCTATCGACGCTACACGCAAGCTCGGTGTTGCCGGTATCATCACCGACAGTTTGACGGGCGAGACGGTACGTCATCTTGCTGCCTTCCGTGGACCGAACCCGATTCTTGCAATCTGCTATAATGAGAAGACGCAGCGTTGGCTGAACCTGAGCTTCGGTGTCATCGCCATCCACCAGAAGGACAAGATATCGCCAAATTATATGTTCACGGCTGCTCTCCGCATGCTGAGACAGAAGGGATATATCACTCTTGATGACAAGATTGCCTATCTGAGCGGTAGCTTCGGACTCGGCAACCCTGGCGGAACTACCTTCCTTGAGATTAATAAGGTAAGACAGGTGTTCGACAAGTCGTACGAGTTCCATCTCCCAAACAAGGAAACTGATAAATAAAAGGAGGCGTAACGTAGCCTCTATATAATATATAATAAATGTAGGTTGCAGACAGGTCGGACGCTTGGCGTGGCTGCGACTTGCATTTTCTTGTTTAAGGGGGATATTATAGGGAGAATATAGGCTTTTAATGCTGACAAAATGTAAGATGGAGTAAGCATTATAAAGTCGAAATCAAATTAGATGTATTAATTTTTGCTTTTTGTTTGGACTTTTCAAAAATAAGTAGTAATTTCGCTTGCGAAACAACAACTAATAACAAACAAAGAACAAATTATTAACTTAATAGACATTCTTATGAAGAAGTACAATTTTAATGCAGGTCCGTCTATCCTTCCGCGCGAAGTGATAGAGAACACAGCTCGTCAGATTTTGGATTTCAACGGTTCGGGACTCTCTTTGGCTGAAATCAGCCACAGAGCAAAGGATTTCCAGCCTGTTGTTGATGAGGCAGTAGCCTTGATTAAGGAGCTCCTCGAGGTTCCTGAGGGATATTCAGTTCTCTTCCTGGGTGGCGGTGCTTCACTCGAGTTCTGCATGATTCCTTATAACTTCCTTATCAAGAAGGCTGGTTACCTGAACAGTGGTGTTTGGGCTAAGAAGGCTATGAAGGAAGCTAAGCTCTTCGGCGAGGTTGTTGAGGTGGCTTCATCTGCTGACTCTAACTATTCATTCTATCCGAAGGATTGGACATGCCCGACAGATCTTGACTATCTGCATATAACAACCAACAATACTATCTACGGTACAGAGATTCGCAAGGAGCCTGAGGTTCCCGTAAGACTTATCGGTGATATGTCTTCTGATATCTTCAGCCGTCCTATCGACGTTGCTAAGTATGACTGCATCTACGCCGGTGCTCAGAAGAACCTCGCTATGGCAGGTGTTACTCTCGTAATCGTTAAGGATGATGCTCTTGGCAAGGCTGAGCGTCAGATTCCTACAATGCTCGACTATCGTACACACGTAGAGAAAGGCTCAATGTTCAATACTCCTCCTGTAGTGCCAATCTACTGCGCTCTTGAGACTCTCCGTTGGATCAAGGCTAACGGTGGTGTTCAGGAGATGGACCGCAGAGCTATAGAGCGCGCTCGCATCGTTTACGACGAAATCGACCGCAACAAGTTGTTCCGTGGCACAGTAGCAGAGGATTCACGCTCGCTCATGAACATCTGCTTCGTGATGAACGACGAGTACAAGGAGCTGGAGAAGCCGTTCTTCGACTTCGCTACTTCTAAGGGTATGGTCGGCATCAAGGGCCACCGTTCAGTTGGCGGTTTCCGCGCAAGTACATACAATGCTCAGACCGTCGAGGGTGTTGAGGCATTGGTAGCATGCATGAAGGAATTCGAGCAGCAGCATTAATAAAATAACACTCTAAAGGAAGGAAATACATAGTATATAATATAATGTGTATTTCCTTCCTGCAATTAAATAACCTTAATGGCGACTGAAAAAAGTCGAAATATAGTTTTAAGACTTGATAATAATCTGATTGACCATGATGAACGTCGCCAAAATGTTTAACTCCTTAAATCAAAAGAAATTATGAAAGTATTAGTAGCAACAGAGAAACCGTTCGCAGCAGCAGCCGTTAATGGCATTAAGGCAGAAGTTGAAGGTGCTGGTCATCAGCTGGTTCTGTTGGAGAAATATACAGAGAAGCAGCAGCTTCTTGACGCCGTAGCTGACGTAGAGGCAATGATCGTACGCTCAGACAAGGTTACGGCTGAGGTGCTTGACGCAGCAAAGGCTCTTAAGATTGTCGTTCGTGCAGGTGCTGGCTTTGACAATGTGGACATCGCATACGCAAAAGAGAAGAACGTCGTAGTGGAGAACACTCCCGGACAGAACTCTAACGCTGTGGCAGAATTGGTATTCGGTCTGTTGGTATACGCTGTACGCAACTTCTATAACGGCAAGTCTGGTTCGGAGCTTTTGGGCAAGAAGCTTGGTATCCTCGCTTTCGGTAATGTAGGTCGTAACGTAGCTCGCATCGCTAAGGGCTTCGGTATGGAAGTTTATGCTTACGACGCATTCTGTCCGAAGGAGGCTATTGAGGCTGCTGGCGTTAAGGCTGTTGACTCACAGGACGCTCTGTTCGAGAATTGCGACGTTGTTTCGCTCCATATTCCTGCTACTCCTGAGACCAAGCAGAGCATCAATGCTGCTCTCGTTGGCAAGATGAAGAAGGGTGGTATCCTCGTTAACACAGCCCGCAAGGAAGTTATCAATGAGCCGGAACTTCTCAAGTTGCTTGAGGAGCGTACAGACCTGAAGTATGTTTCAGACATCATGCCTGACGCACACGAGGAATTCTGCAAGTTCGAGGGTCGCTACTTCGCAACACCGAAGAAGATGGGTGCTCAGACTGCTGAGGCTAACATCAATGCTGGTATCGCTGCGGCTAAGCAGATTAATGCTTTCTTCGCAGACGGATGCACAAAATTCCAGGTGAACAAATAATCTATTCTTACACAATTTCTTAAAAACGACATACGAGTATGGCAACAATTAAACCTTTCAAAGGTGTACGCCCTCCGAAAGATATGGTTGAGGAAATCACCTCACGTCCTTATGATGTTCTCGACAGCGAAGAGGCAAGAGCTGAGGCTGGCGATAACGAAAAGAGCCTTTACCACATTATAAAGCCGGAAATCGACTTTGAGCCGGGCACAAGCGAGTACGACCCCAGAGTGTACGAGCAGGCTGCTAAGAACTTCCAGAAGTTCCAGGATAAGGGATGGCTTCGTCAGGACGAGAAGGAGTCTTACTATATCTACGCTCAGACCATGAACGGCAAGACACAGTATGGTCTTGTGGTTGGTGCTTTCGTTAACGACTATATGAACGGCACCATCAAGAAGCATGAGCTGACACGCCGCGACAAGGAGGAAGACCGCATGAAGCATGTTCGCGTTAATGACGCTAACATCGAGCCGGTGTTCTTCGCATATCCTGACAATGCTGTGCTCAACGAGCTGATTATGCGCTATGCCGCTGGTAAGCCTGAGTACGACTTTGTTTCTCCGATTGACGGATTCGGTCATAAGTTCTGGGTTATTACCGACGATGCTGACATAAAGACCATCACAGAGGAATTCGCTAAGATGCCAGCTCTCTACATCGCTGACGGCCATCACCGTAGTGCTGCAGCTGCTTTGGTAGGTGCAGAGAAGGCTAAGAACAATCCTAACCATAAGGGTGACGAGGAGTATAACTACTTCATGGCTGTTTGCTTCCAGGCTTCACAGCTGACCGTGCTCGACTATAACCGCGTAGTGAAGGACCTTAACGGTCTTACTTCTGAGCAGTTCCTCGATGCATTGCGTGAGAACTTCGAGGTTACAGACAAGGGTGAGGCTATCTATAAGCCACAGCGTCTGCACGAGTTCTCGCTCTACCTTGACAAGCATTGGTATGCATTGAATGCTAAGCCTGGCACATTTGATGATTCTGATCCCATCGGTGTTCTTGACGTTGACATCTCAAGCCGTCTTATCCTTGATAAGGTTCTGAACATCACAGACCTCCGTTCTGACAAGCGCATCGACTTTGTCGGTGGTCTTAGAGGTCTCGAGGAACTCAAGCGTCGCGTTGACAGCGGTGAGATGCGTGTAGCATTGGCGTTGTATCCTGTTTCGATGAAGCAGATTATCGACATAGCTGACAGCGGTAAGATTATGCCTCCTAAGGCTACGTGGTTCGAGCCGAAGCTAAGATCAGGATTGGTAATCCACAAATTGTCTTGATAATAATTTTAAAATGAACATTACTGACGAGTATTTCACAATAAAGGATAATATCTCGGAAGGCTTCTATAGCGAGAAACGTAGTAAGTTTCTCGCTTTTGCCTTTCATGTAACTACCGAAGAAGAGATAAAGGAGATTGTTTCAGAATATCGAAAGAAGTATTATGATGCCCGACATGTGTGTTGGGCTTATATGCTTGGCGCTCAACGTACAGAGTTTCGTGCCAATGACGACGGCGAACCCAGCAGCACAGCCGGAAAACCAATCCTCGGTCAGATAAACAAGAATGAACTGACCGACATATTGATAATCGTCGTGCGTTATTATGGTGGTGTTAACCTTGGAACGAGTGGGCTTATTGTTGCCTATCGCACGGCAGCGGCTGAAGCAATAGCAAACGCAGAGGTCATAAAGCTGTATGACGAGGAAGTGGTGACGTACGATTTTCCTTACGTTATGATGAATGACGTGATGAAGATTATTAAGGATATGTCGCCGCGAATCGTCAATCAGACTTATGATAATACGTGTGAAATACAACTCAGTATAAGAAAATCGCAGGCTCCATTGCTTAAGAGTCGCCTTGAGAAACTCTCGTTTAAGGATGAGTAATGATAGGGTATGGCTTACTTAAGTAAGGCTTGTATAAAAAATATGCCGCTATTCCAACAGATTTTATGTGGAAATAGCGGCATTTTTATGCTTGCTTGTTTGTAATTCTAATTATTTGTTTTCCTCGTTTTCGTCCTGTGTATGCAGTATCACGCTTGTTGCTCCGATTGTGAACAGCGTACCGTCCTCGATGACTCTTTGTTCTCTATCGCCGAGTATGACGTTATCGACGAATGTGCCGGTATAGCTGGGACCGTCTTTAAGAACATATTTCAACTTGCCGTTCTTTCCCCTGCTTACAGTTATTGAGCAATGGTTAATGTCAATGCTTGGATCGTTGGTCTCTATGGCGCAATTCACACCGCTGTTCTTCATATAACGTCCTATTACATTGACACCCATCTTCAAGGGAATGACCTGCTTGTAATGGAAGACGTTTTCTATGACTGTGATATATCCGTAGCGGCTGTCCTCTGCATTCTCGTCGGGATTGTCTTCCTTTTGTGTGTTGCGTAGCTTGCTGGTACCGATGCGAATACCAAACTGCTTGCCGCATTGTGGGCACATAAAAACCAAGGACTGACCTTCTTTGTATTTCTTTTCGTCAAACGTGATATAATTGTCACATTTGGGGCATCTTACTCTTTTCATTCTTTTCTTGTAATGGAATCCTTTTTTTATTTGATTTCTGTTATCCAGCAGCCGTTAAATTCCTTTCTGTCCGAAAGTACTCGCATTGCTTTCTGGGCTTCTTCCTTATTCTTGAATTTCTTGTACGTTACCTTTGTGCCTCCCTGAGAAGTTACAGCTGCGTCAATGCCTTTGCTTTGGAGCAGCTTGGCATATTCTTCGGCATTCTTACGAGCCACGCGACTTGCGAGCACTATGGTGAAATAGCTCTCGTCTTTAGTAATCTCTACCTCTTCTTTTACGGTTGGTTCTGCAACTTCCTTGACCGCTTCTTTTTTTGAAGCTATAGTGTTAAGCTTCTCTGGCTTACCGTTGGTAATCTCCTTAGGCATCATTTCATACAGGAAACTTGTGTCAATAGCCCCATGGCTTGTATAGTTCTTGCTGGAGTCGCCAAGTTTAGACGGAACAGAAAGGAGGATTATGATTGCTATGCAAGCAGCAGCGATGTGCTTGAGTGTGCGCATAGGAATGCGAATGGCAATCTCTTTCTCTTTAGTCTCTTCCTGTTGCGTTTCTGAAGTGGTATTTGTCTCGGCTGACACTTCAGTAACTTGCTGTACCACAGGCTGAGACTTCGGTTGTTCGGTAATGACAGGCTGCATAGTAATAGCTGTATTGGGAAGTTCCTGTTGAGGCTCTTCCATGCTTTCTTCTGCTGCCATCGGAGTAATCTCGAATGTGTCCAGTCCGTACAGGTCTGGTGAAACGAATCCTGACTGATCTGGATGGAAGTCATAATTTCCGCTTTGATTGAGTACGATACGTCCCAATCCGCAAATATTCAGTTCGCCTTCTTCTTCAATGGTCTGCTTCAGAACGGCCACGTCATTATCTATATGCTTCAGGGCTTCAGGGTAGCTGATATCGTAACAGCTTGCGTATGCCTGTGCCAGCAATGAGTCGTTCATTGTCAGCATTGGATTAAAGCCTATTGTTCTTGATGGAGGCAGAAAGATTCCCTCTGCTTTATTGTATGAAGCAGGTATGCGGTGTGCCAAGAAGCCACCAAAGCCTGGGACAATAACGCAGTCATTATCCAGCAGTAATCGTACTATGTGTCTCTCTATTTCTCTCATAATCCACAAAGATAAGCATTTTATTTTTAGTCGCAAAAAATATTGGTATAAAAATTGACTTCGTTATCTACAGGTTTAATGTATTTATGCTTTTTGTCTTTTATTTATATTTATTGGTTTGTGTTTTATTGGGATTTTTTATTACCTTTGTATGTGAAAAACAAAGTCCATACAGGCCTTCTGTCGTTTATAGGTTAACGCCTGTTTTTAAGTGGCAGATTGTGGCTTGGTGTAATTTCCTAATCGAATATGATAAGAAAACAATCAGTATTTTTCCTGTTGGTTGGTCTTGTCCTGTTTTTTGTGGCATGCGGACAGCGTGGCAATGACAGGAAGGCGGAGGTCATACAGGAGAATCTTGAGGCAAAAAAGAATCTTCAAGGAATATGGCTTGATGATGACGGAGACGACGTCGCTTTCCGAATAAAGGGCGACTCTGTCTTTTTTCCTGATTCTACGAGTATGCCTGCCTATTTCAGAGTGGAGAAAGACTCCTTCGTGGTAGTGAGTGGCAATACGGTTAAATACCATATTGTTAAGCAGACTCCTCATCTTTTTGTCTTTGTGAACCAAAATGGTGAACGAGTGAAGCTCATAAAAACCGATGATGAGTCATACTTGGACCTGTTCGCTCCAAAGACTTTCTTGGATGTCAATCAGAACAGGATTGTCAAGAGAGACACCGTTCTATATCACGGCGTGGAGAAGTATCATTGTTATGTGCAGGTGAATCCTACCACATACAAGGTGGTGAAGTCCACGTTCAATGACGATGGAGTGGAGGTGGGCAATGTCTATTATGACAATATTGTCAATCTGGGAGTGTTTAACGGGGCACGACGCCTGTTCTCAAGCGACTTCCGCAAACAGGACTTCCAGAAGAACATCCCTTCGGACATCCTGCGTCAGTTAGTGTTGAGCGATATTACGTTCAATCAAGCCAATGAAGAAGGCATGCATTTCTATGCCGTGCTTGTTATTCCTGAGACATCTATCAGTTATATTGTGGAACTGGTGGTGACGTATGACGGAAAGATTATTAAGCGAATAAAGAAATAACACATAATAAAATTCTTCCGTTAGAATCTCTTATTTGGTTCTAACGGAAGAATAACCTACAAGGCGATCCGTTCTTTCTCCTATAGGTCGCCAATAAACAAAAGCTTGGTATTCGTTTTCGGTCTGAAAGAAATTGCCTTCAGACGAAACAGGAACAATGCTGCCATCATCTCGTTTTGTCAGATATTGATACGAGTAATATCCCTGTTTTAGTTTTATTATAGCCTCGTATTGTTGAGCTATTTCATTGTATGTCATTTCGTATTTCGGCGTAAACTCTCCGTTGGTCCACACGCCGTTAACGTAGACTGTTCCGTTCTGTCTTGGAGCTTTCAGTCTGAACATCACATTCACATATTCAGAGATACGGTCGTTCTCAATGTTGTCGCTGTTGCGAATATAGAAAGCGCCATTGGCGTCCTCGTCGTAAACGTAGCTTGGTCTTGGTAGGTCTGTCCATACCATGGCATGATAGTCATTGTTCTCCCACCAGATATTCTCGATGCCTAACGTAGGATGGTCGGTGGCGAGAACCTCGAACTTATGGTATTCGTTGCCTCCGTCGAAAATCAAATCCCTGTTATGCTCCCATTTCATTCCGTAAGGGGTGGTGTATTGCTGACGCATATCGCGTCGTACGGTTTCCCATCTGCCGTTCTGCAATACGGCTACGCGAATCTCGCGTTCCGGATTTGAGATTGAGATGCTGCCATAGTTGAGCGATAATGCCACTTGCTGATGACTCTTGTTTATGTCAATGTCCGTGTTTGACGTTACCGACATCTGAATGCCCATCAGCGGCTCCACCACCATGAAGCAAGCACTGAAAACCGTGTCGCCCTCATTCTCATCGTACACAGTAACACGATAGTTGCCGCTTTTCTTTATCCGGCATTTCTCGTTAGGAATCTGAAAGGAATAATGCGTATAGAGAGTGTTGGTGTTTATCGACTCCTCGTTGTCGTCAATGGTGTTGCCGTCAGCAAAGCCGTCACAATAGTCGCTGTCAAACAGTTCGGTAGACGTAGTCCAGTCCGCTTCGCAATGGTCAAGCCTATAAACATAACGACGGCCTTCATGCGTAAGATCATCGAACGATATGTTTATGGGCTTGTCGCCACCAAGCGTGACGACCGGCATTTCCAACCAGTCTGTGCCAGCCACAACCTGCAGGGAGGCTATCTGTTCTGACTTTATCTCGTTGTTCTGCGCCATGACGTTGTTTGCATTCAAGCATATTGTGGCTATGGCGAGGTAATGTTTCAGAGGTGTCATTCTGTGCAGTTTTGGAAATCCGTGTTAGAAATCTATGATTAGAAATCAACTGTTACTCTAAAGTTAATCTGTCTGCCTGTCAGGTAATTCGGAACAGCGTATTGTCCGCCGGTTACGTCTGTAATCCAGTAGTATGAATTGACGTTGTTTATGCCGAACAGGTTTAGGCATTCAGCTCCGAGCCATACGTTTCTCAACTGAATGTGCTTCCTTTGCTTGCCCTCATTGTTCAGAAGACGATAGCTCAGTCCGATGTCCGCTCTCTTGTAAGCAGGAGCACGGAATACGTTCGATTCCAGTTCCTGATGCGGAGCCGAGAATGGCAGACCGTCAGCAAGAGCAAGTTTAAGCGACATCTTCCATCTGTCTGTTCCTGGGAAATAGTCTGTGAAGAACAGGTTGATGGCGTATCTCTGGTCTGTCGGTAGAGGAATCGACTTGCCATTAAGCTTCATGCTTGTGTTCATAAGCGAGAGCGACAACCAAGAGTCTGTGCCCGGCACGAACTCGCCGTAAAGCTTCAGGTCGATGCCGGCAGCATGACCGCTACTCTCGTTGCTGCCGTAATACACCACCTTCACGTTGTTGACGCTGTAAGGCACAAGGTTGCCAAGAGCTTTATAGTAAGCCTCTGCTGTGAACTTGAACGAGCGGTTGTTCATGCGGAAACGATAGTCGAAACCTGCGATGAAGTGTATGGATCTCTGGCTCTTTGCCTTGCTGTTGAGCGAGGCGTAAGTAATGCCGTTTTGCGTGGTGGTGTCTCTAAGCTCTTTGAAGAAAGGAGCCTGATAATAAAGGCCCGTTGCGAATCTCATTGTGATGTTCTCGTTGAAGGCAGGAATGATGCCAAGCGAAACGCGTGGGCTGACAATGGTCTCCTTCGTATAGCTCCAATGGCTCAGTCTTACGCCGTAGTTAAGAGTGTAGAGCGTCTTCTCGTTGTTACTTGTAAAGCGGAAAGCGTCCTGAACATAAGCCTCTATACGGTTGGCGTCGAGCACGTTCTTAGCCCTCATGCTGTAAATCATGTAAAGGTCTTTGCCCGTGTGCGGTATGCTGTAGTTGCTGGAGTCGCGCATCTCGTATTCCACGGAGTTCTCCGTTATCTTCTCTTTCTTGAAGGTGAACGCTCCCTCAATGTCATGCTTTTTATATTTGGTCTTGAACAGCAGCTTTGCGCTTTCCACATGTGCCTTAAGATAATTGCGGGCATGCTGAAAGTAAGTGCCTACACCAAGGTTCTCGCTTGTCTCAGTCTGTGTGAGCCAGTACTGACCCTGAATGTCATACTTCTCCTGCTCTCTTGTGTTGAATGCGGAAGCAATGAGCGAGAGTGAAGTCTTCTCACCAAAGTTGCGGGTAATGCCTACAGCACCGAAGAAGGTGCGGAACACGTCCTTCTCCTGTCCGTCGAAATAAACTTGGAACGCCTTTACATTCTCCATCGTACCGAATTTCGTCTCACGGTCTTCCGGCGTGAAGTTGTAGTGGTTGTCCGAAATGTTTCCGAGCAACTTTATCTCCCAACGCTTATTGGGTGTGTATGTAAGGTAGGTCTGATAGTCGATGAACGTAGGGCTGTATTCTCCCTTCGTGTCCATCGAACCTAAAAGATGCTTTGTGGTCTTATATCTGAAGCCGTTGCTCCACGAAACCTTCTTGTTTGAAACTCCAATGAATGCGCTTGCTCCGAGCATACTTGCCGAAGCAGTAGCCTCAAACTTCTTGGGTTTACGATATTTGATGTTCAATGCTGAAGACATCTTGTCACCGTATCTTGCTTCATAACCTCCCGTAGAGAAGCTGATTTTCTCCACCATGTCAGGATTGATGACCGAAATGCCTTCCTGCTGACCGCTTCTTACGAGGAACGGACGATAAATTTCCACGTTGTCGATGTAGACGCTGTTCTCGTCAAACGAACCTCCTCGCACATTATACTGCGACGAAAGTTCGCTATGAGTCGACACGCCTGCCTGACTCTGTATGAGTTCTTCCACGGCATTGCCGCTGGCAGACGGAAGCGACTTCAGGTGGTCCTTGCTGATGTCCTCCATCTGCCCCGTCTCAATCTTCTTTCCGGTTATGGTCACTTCGCCCAACTGGTTCTCATCTGAGTGGAGCACTATTTGCAGAGTCTGCTTTCCACGTGGACGGCGGAGGATGCGTGTCTTGGCTTTGTAGCCAATCATTGAGAACTTAATCACCACAGAGTCAGCCGAATGCAGCTGCATACTGTATTCTCCCTTTAATGAGGTCATAGTCATCTTGCCCTGTTTCAGACACGAAACAGAGGCAAATTCTATTGGGTCGTTATTCTCATCAGTAACGCGTCCTTGGAGCGTGAATGTTTGTGCGCTTGCCGTAACCGTGACAAGCAAGCAGATTATTTGGAATATTATTGTTTTAATTCTCATATTTATTATAACGCTCCGTGTCGTCCTTTATTGTATTATGCCTTTCCTGTTGTCATTTATTTTTACGTTAGGCATCCTGGTTCTGGAGGTTTTCCAGGTCTTCCGACAGCTGTGTCCAGATGAGTTCTTCCTCGTCCATGCGCTTCTTTATTTCGGTGTATTCCGTCACAAGCTTCATGTCTGAGGCACCTTCCGGAGTGCAGAGCTGTGCGTCCAGCTCTTTCAGGCGGTTTTCCATTGCCTCAATTCTCTCCTCCGACTCCTTCACGCTCTTCTCCGCCTTACGGATTTTCTTCTGCCATTCCTTGTGTTCGGCATAGCTTTGCTTGGCAGGTTTGTCTTCCGTCTTGGCGTTGGCTGCCACGTCGTTGGTTGCGGATGTGGAAGTGGGGGAGGTGTTGTTATTGCCCAGCTGGTCCAGACTTTCGATGTTGTGCTGTCTCAGATAGTCGTAAATTCCACCCAGATGTTCTCTTACTTTTCCGCCTCCGAACTCGTAAACCTTCGTCACCAGTCCGTCAAGGAACTCACGGTCGTGGCTTACGATGATGGCTGTTCCGTCGAAAGCGTTTATCGCCTCCTTCAGCACTTCCTTTGAAGGTATGTCGAGGTGGTTGGTTGGCTCGTCGAGAATAAGGAGATTCACAGGCTCAAGCAGCAGCTTTATCATAGCCAGTCGGCTGCGTTCGCCTCCGCTAAGCACCTTCACCTTCTTGTCAATGGCTTCTCCTCCGAACATAAACGAACCGAGTATGTTCTTTATTTTCAGACGGATGTCGCCCTTCGCCACGTTGTCTATGGTCTCGAAAACCGTCAGCTCGCCGTCAAGAAGTTGCGCTTGGTTCTGCGCAAAGTAGCCTATCTGCACGTTGTGACCAACCTTCAAGTTGCCCGTAAACGGAATCTCGTTCATAATACACTTCACGAGAGTAGACTTACCCTCGCCGTTCTTACCCACGAAAGCCACCTTCTCGCCACGCTTGATGGTCAGCGTCACGTCCGAGAATACTGTGTGCTCGCCGTAGTCCTTGCGCACGTCCTCGCAGATAATGGGGTAGTCGCCCGAGCGGAGGCAAGGCGGGAATTTGAGGTGCATGGCAGACGTGTCCACCTCGTCTATCTCAATGGGCACAATCTTCTCCAGTTGCTTTATTCGGCTTTGCACCTGCACAGCCTTTGTCGGCTTATATCTGAAACGCTCTATGAAGTCCTTGATGTCGGCTATTTCTTTCTGCTGATTCTCGTAAGCTCTGATCTGCTGTTCGCGTCTTTCGTCGCGCAGTTTGATGTATTCGTCGTACTTCACCTTATAGTCGTTCACTCTTCCGCAGGTTATTTCGATGGTGCGGTTGGTGACGTTGTTAATGAATGCGCGGTCGTGGCTGACGAGCACCACAGCCTTGGCGTTCTGCTGCAGAAATCTCTCCAACCATCCTATACTCTCAATGTCAAGGTGGTTGGTGGGCTCGTCGAGAAGCAGGATGTCGGGATGGCGGAGCAGAATCTTCGCCAGCTCTATACGCATACGCCATCCTCCGCTGAATTCGCTTGTAGGACGGTCAAAGTCGGTGCGCAGAAAACCGAGACCGGTAAGTGTACGTTCTATTTCAGCCTCATAATTGTCGCCTCCAAGCATCTGGTATCTGTCGTGTTCTGTAGTGAATTTCTCCACGAGCTTGGCGTATTCCTCGCTTTCGTAGTCGGTACGTTCGGCAAGCTCCTTGTTCAGCCTGTCAATCTTTTCCTTCATCTTCGTGTTGTCGGCAAACGCCTTGCGTGCCTCTTCCTTCACGGTGGTGTTGTCCTGAAGAATCATCACCTGCGGAAGGTATCCAATCGTTGTGTCCGAGGGAATTGCCACGTTTCCGCTTGTGGGGTGCTGCAGCCCGCAGATTATCTTCAACATAGTTGACTTGCCTGCGCCGTTTTTTCCTACAAGAGCTACCCTGTCGCGGTCGTTGACAACGAAGTTGACATCTTTAAAGAGAGGTTTAACACCAAATTCTACTGTCAGATTATCTATTGATATCATGTGCTTTCTTAAAAGTTTCTATTATGTTTCCGTTTTGTTTTTATATAGGACATTCCGTGTCTACATACCAGTTTCCTGACACCTTCTTCATCCTAAGCGTCTTCTTTATCTTTTCCTTGATGCTGCCGCGTTTTCCTATGGAGTCGCATACCAGGACGTTCTTGATGGTCATCTTCACGTCTGCAGTTGTTTCGTCGTCGTTAAGCTCCACGTCATCTATTTCGCATTCTGCGGTGTCCGTCTGAGCGTTTATTACGTCCACGTCTTCTTGCGTAATGTTAGTGGCTCTGAAGACAATCCACTTCTTGGCATTTTCCGTACACAGCGTTAATGACTGCTTGTACCTCAGATTGAAGTAGTTTTGTGCAAAAGCCAAAGCACGCTCTTCTGCGGTGTTAGCATCCTTATCGCTGCACGAGAGCAATAATGAAACAAACAGCCCCATAAAGGCGAAAATGTACGCTGTTGTCTTCCTTGATTTTATAATGTTCATCTTGTTCTTCGGATTGTGTGAATCATATTTTTGTTAGCCAATACAAAATTACGAAAAATATGCTACTATGAGAAGGAAAGCATGCTATTATTCCTTGACGTGAGTGGATTTGCTATTTATAATTTGGTCTTTTGCTGCGTTTTTAATACTTTTGCATTCCTATTTCCGAAAATTACAAGTATTATATAAATGTTAGATTTTATATCTTTTGGGAGTGGTAGCAGCGGCAACTGCTATTACCTCTTTACAGAAACCGACGGATTGCTTATTGACATTGGCGTCGGTATAAGGTCGCTAAGGAAGAGTTTTCATGATTACGGACTCGACTTCTTCAGCGGTTTCAAGAACATTCTTATCACTCACGACCATGCTGACCACATCAAGTCTGTCGGTTCTTTAAGCAAGAAGCTCGACATTCCTGTATGGACCACGGCTGCCGTGCATGGAGGAATCGACAAGAACTATAGTGTGAAGTGTAAGTTGATGAAGCACAATCGTAAGATTATAGAGAAGAACGTTCCTTTCAATGTGGGCGAGTTCCACGTAACGCCGTTCGCCGTTCCGCATGACAGCACGGACAATGTGGGCTACGAGATTAGTTGTCAGGGAGTTGTCTTCACCATTCTTACTGACGTCGGTCATGTTACTGAGGAGATGAAGGCTTTGATAAGACGAACCAATTATCTTGTTGTCGAGGCAAATTACGATTCGCACATGCTTGCCAACGGTCCTTATCCCGCTCATCTTCAGGAACGTATAAGATGCGGAACAGGTCATCTTAGCAACACGCAATGCGCTCAACTCCTGACGGAAAACTACACGGAGAACTTGCGCCATGTGTGGCTTTGCCATCTTAGCCACGAAAACAACAAGCCCGAAATAGCCCATGCGTGCGTTGTTGATACGATGAAAAGCGCAGGCATAGAGGTGGGGGTTAATGTGGACGTAGAGCCGTTAAGACGAAAACTGCCAACGGGTGTGTTTCATCTTGTCTAAAACTTAAGAGGGTGTGTAAAAACAAGCAGTTTTTTTACACACCCTCTATTTCGTTATATTATATTGTTTCTTCAAGCTTTTCCTTCAGATATTTGCCGGTGATGCTCTTTTCGCATCCTGCAATTTCCTCAGGTGTTCCGCAGCAAACGATGTTGCCACCCTTGTCGCCACCATCCGGTCCGAGGTCAATGACGTAATCGCCGCATTTTATCACGTCCATGTTGTGTTCAATCACCACGATGGTGTGACCCTTCTCTATCAGCGAGTTGAACGATTCCATCAACTTGTGGATGTCGTGGAAGTGAAGTCCGGTTGTCGGCTCGTCGAAGATGAAGAGCGTGGGGGCTTGCTTCTCCTGACCGATGAAGTAGGCGAGCTTCACACGTTGGTTTTCTCCTCCTGATAGGGTGGAAGAACTTTGTCCCAGCTTCACGTATCCCAGTCCTACTGCTTCAAGCGGTTTAAGGCGTGAGGCAATCAGGTCCTGCCCGTGTTCCGTGAAGAATGCTATGGCTTCCGTTACGGTCATGTTCAGAACGTCGTTGATGTTCTTGCCGTGGAAGCATACGTCCAGAATGTCCTTCTTGAATCGCTTGCCATGACAGCAGTCGCATTCCAGAACGAGGTCTGCCATGAACTGCATTTCCACGGTAATCACTCCGGCTCCCTTACATTCCTCGCATCGTCCTCCTTCCGTGTTGAACGAGAAATACTGCGCCGTGAATCCCTCCTGCTTGGCAAGAGGCTGGTCAGCGAAGAGTTGTCTGATGGCGTCGTAAGCCTTTATGTATGTGGCAGGGTTAGAGCGTGTGCTCTTGCCGATGGGGTTCTGGTCTACGAACTCCACGTGCTTCACCTGCTGCCAGTCGCCTCCCAAGGCCGAATATTCTCCCGGTGGGTCTGCCACCTCGTTAAGGTGTCTCTTCAGAGCCGGATACAGAATTCCCTTGATTAGTGATGACTTGCCCGAACCGCTCACTCCCGTAACGACAGTCAGCACGTTCAGCGGAATCTTCACGTCTATTCCTCGAAGGTTGTTCATTCTCGCTCCCTTCACCTCAATGGCAAGGTTCCATTGGCGGCGTGACGAAGGCGTGGCTATGCGTTCCGTTCCGTTTAGGAATCGGACGGTATGGCTTAGGGTTTCCTTGCCCTTCATCTTTTCCACATCGTCCAGACTTCCTTCGAAGACTATCTCGCCTCCCTCGCTTCCTGCTTCCGGACCAACGTCTATGATGTGGTCGGCTGCTCGCATTATTTCCTCGTCGTGCTCCACCACAATCACCGTATTGTGAAGCTGCTGCAACTCGCGCAGCACGTGAATCAGTCTGTCCGTATCTCTGCTGTGCAGACCGATACTTGGCTCGTCCAGAATGTAGAGCGATCCGACAAGCGAACTGCCGAGTGATGTGGTAAGGTTGATGCGCTGGCTCTCGCCGCCACTCAGAGTATTCGAGGCACGGTTGAGCGTTAGATATCCGAGTCCCACGTCCAGCAGGAACTGCAGTCTGCTACGTATTTCTGCCAAGAGACGTTTGGCAATCTTGGCTTCGTTCTCGCTGATCTGCAGATTGTCAAACCATACCTTAAGGTTAGTGACAGGCATTTCCACAAGGTCAACGATGCTCATTCCGCCTATCTTCACCCACGTTGCCTCTTTCTTCAGACGTGTGCCGTGGCAGACCGGGCAAATTGTCTTGCCTCTGTATCTGCTTAGCATCACGCGATACTGAATCTTATACTGGTTCTCCTTCACCATATTGAAGAACGAGTCTATGCAGACGCGGTCTCTCTTCTCCTTTCCTTTTTCGGAAGGCAGGCCGTGCCACAGCATGTCCTTCTGTTGGCGGGTGAGATTATAGTAAGGCTCGAAAATGGGAAACTTGTCATTGGCGGCCTGTCGGCAGAACACTTCCTTCCATACTCCCATCTTCTCTCCGTGCCAGCATTGCACGCAGCCGTCATAGACGCTCAGCGAAGTGTTGGGGATGACCAGCTTCTCGTCTATTCCCATTATCTTTCCGAAGCCCTCACATTCCGGGCAGGCACCAGCCGGCGAGTTGAATGCGAACATGTTCTCGTTGGGTTGCTCGAAGCTTATTCCGTCTGCTTCGTAGGCTGTGGAGAAGTCGAAGGTGATCTTGGAAGGGAAGAATATCAGACGGCACGTGCCGTTTCCTTCATAGAAAGCCGTCTCGGTGGAGTCGGCGAGTCGTGAGATGTTTGCCTTCGAACCTCCTGCTGCCATGCGGTCTATAAGAATGTATATTTCGTCCGGCTTGGCGTTTTCCACGGCTTCCTTGTCCGTGAGGAAATCATCAATCCTTACGAAGTCGTTCTTATACCAGATGCGTGAGTAGCCCTGCTGGTTCTCTATGCTCAGTTGCTTTTCGAGGGCTCTTCCCTCCGGCAGCTGCAGCGGGGCGAGGATGGCAAACTTGGTGCCCTCAGAGAAGTTGCTTACACACTCTATGATGTCCTCATTGGTGTGCACTTTCACCTCTTCTCCGCTTATTGGCGAATAAGTGTGGCCTATTCTTGCGAACAGGAGCTTTAGGTACTCGTAGATTTCGGTGCTTGTGCCTACCGTACTTCTCGGGTTGCGTGAGATTACTTTCTGCTCGATGGCGATGGCAGGGGGCAGACCCTTTATGGTGTCGCATTCCGGCTTGCTCATGCGTCCCAAGTACTGTCTGGCGTAAGAAGACAGCGATTCTACATAACGACGCTGGCCTTCGGCATACAAGGTGTCGAAAGCCAGCGAGGATTTACCGGAGCCAGAGACTCCGGTTATTACGATGAATTTATCTCTTGGTATGTTAAGGCTCACATTCTTCAGGTTGTTGACACGTGCGCCTTTTACCTCAATGAATTGTCCCATTTTAATCGTTCATAGACAGAAGGAACTCGTCATTATCGCGAGTCTTGCTCATGCGGTCATGGATGGAGTTCATGGCTTCTATCGGGTTCATGTCTGAAATAAACTTACGAAGAATCCACATACGGTCAAGTGTGGTCTTGTCCTGGAGCAGGTCGTCGCGTCGTGTGCTTGAAGCCACGAGGTTGACAGCCGGGAAGATGCGCTTGTTAGAGAGCGAGCGGTCGAGCTGGAGTTCCATGTTGCCGGTTCCCTTGAATTCCTCGAAGATCACCTCGTCCATCTTCGAGCCTGTGTCGATAAGGGCTGTTGCGATGATGGTGAGCGAACCGCCTCCTTCGATGTTTCGTGCTGCACCGAAGAAGCGCTTGGGCTTCTGAAGGGCATTGGCGTCCACACCGCCCGTGAGCACCTTGCCTGATGCCGGCGACACGGTGTTGTAGGCACGTGCCAGACGTGTGATTGAGTCGAGGAAGATTACGACGTCGTGTCCGCATTCCACCATTCGCTTCGCCTTCTCCAGTACTATTCCTGCAATCTTGACATGGCGTTCTGCCGGCTCGTCAAACGTGGAGGCGATTACCTCTGCATTTACGGTTCTTGCCATGTCCGTCACCTCCTCAGGGCGCTCGTCAATGAGGAGCATCATGAGGTAAGCCTCAGGGTGGTTGGCAGCGATGGCGTTGGCGATGTCCTTCATGAGGATGGTCTTACCGGTCTTGGGCTGGGCTACGATGAGCGCTCTCTGTCCCTTGCCGATCGGCGAGAAGAGGTCAACTATTCGTGTCGAGAGATTTGTCGTGGCTCTGTCGCCGCACAGCGAGAACTTCTCGTCCGGAAAGAGTGGGGTGAGGTGCTCGAAGGCAATACGGTCGCGCACTTCGTTCGGCTCGCGTCCGTTAATCATCTCAATGCTTGTCAGCGGGAAGTATTTCTCTCCGTCATGCGGCGGACGTACGCGGCATTGCACCACGTCACCGGTCTTCAGACCGTAGTTCTTGATTTGCTGTGTCGATACGTAAACGTCGTCCGGAGAAGAGAGATAGTTATAGTCGCTCGAACGGAGGAAGCCATAACCGTCTGGCATTACTTCCAGCACGCCGTTGGCAGAAATGATGTCTGTGAAGTCGAACTGCGGAACAGCAGGAGCTGTGGTCTGCGTCTGCATCATTACGGGCTGGTCTGCTGGCATCGAAGACGTCACGTTGTCAAACATGTCGTACGTCGGTACGGCTCCCTGGTCTTCTATCGGCAGGTCCACTACGGTGATGAAGTCTGTGCCGTCGCCCGGGTCGCCTTCCCAAATTCCGTTTGCGATGGCGTCACGCTGGTCTTCCGCGTTCTCGTTGTGTGCGTTTATCTTTGCCTGAAGCTGCGCAAGGAGCTGCTCATGCTGTTCGTCATTCTCTGCGTTTGCTGCGTGCATGTTGGCTTCAGGGATGAAGTCTGCTGGTGTTTCTGCGGGTGCTGTTGTCTGTTCTTCAGCCTCGTCTGTGTTTGTGCTGTCCATTTCGTTTGCAATTGTTGTGTCTTCTGTTGCCTCAGGCGCGTTTTCTTTCAGCCTTCTCGACTCCTCTATTGCAGAAAGCAGTTCAAGTTCTCTTTTCGACTTTCTTCCTCTATGCTTCGGAATTGCCATCAACTGTTCTTCAAGCGAAAGTTCGTTTGTGTTGTCGGTCGTGTCTGTGTTTTCCTTGAACAATGTGGTCTGGGGGGCGTCCTCTTCGTTAGTCCTGTTTTTCTTTAAGTCAAAGTTTTCGCCTTCCTTTCCGTTGACTGTATATACGCGGTCTGTGTCTTTCTTAACTATTCTTGTTCGACGACGTTTAGGACCAAGAGGATTCTTGCTTCCTTCTATATCTGCCTGCTTGTCAAGAATTGCATATATCAGGTCTTGGGCACCGGTTTCGTCATTGAAATCAATGCCTGCTTCGCGAGCAATGTCTTGCAACTCAGCAATATTTTTAGCTGATAATTCGTCTATGCTATACATGAAGATTAAAAAAATATATAGTGAAAAAATAACGTTTCAGGAACGAAACGCTTATGTGTTTTTATTGTTATTCAATAATTATGCTACAAAGGTAATAATAATTATCCGAAACTAACGGATTTGGATGTAATAATTCTTACGATTAACTCATGTTAACATAAAACAAAAAAGGCAATCCCGGATGTTTGTTCCAAGATTGCCTTTTATTTTATTTAGCTGTGATCAGGGGTTGTGATTACTCGCCCTTCTCCATCTTAGCCTTCAATTCAGCGAGAGCGTCGATGTCACCGAGTGTGGTGCTTGCTGCTACGTTGTTGATTGCAGGAGCTGACTCCTTCTTGGCTGTGTGCTTGCGAACCGGCTTAACATCGTCCTTGCCAGCCTCGAATGTGCGGCTGTGTGAGAGGATGATGCGCTTTGTCTCCTTAACGAACT
>ERZ1035051.116-NODE-116-length-33377-cov-31.415281_pt1 | contig 33377 bp, 34 predicted proteins | sample MGYA00520586_ERZ1035051 | MGnify/ENA primary metagenome ERZ1035051 (study PRJEB33766, sample SAMN09781692) | gut metagenome | biome: gut microbiome | host: Homo sapiens | place: Madagascar | study: EMG produced TPA metagenomics assembly of the PRJNA485056 data...
TGTGAAAATAGGAGGCAAATGCCTTTTATGATTAGCATTTACCTCCTACCCGATTGTTGCAGGTGGACAATGGTCTTATTAAAAGCCATGATGTAAGAAAGTGCGATTGTATAATTGTAAATGATGCCTATATTGGATTTGTTGAGTTCAAGGCAAACGCAACAAGTGATTGCAATATGACGGTGAGGAAGAATTGCTGGAAGGCAATGGAGCAATTAAAGGCAACGATAGAAGTGTTTAATCAGCGCTACATACATCAGCGCAAAAACATAAAGTCTTATAGGTCGAATGTAGAGGCCTTCATTTGCTTCCGTCCTGGTTATCCTAAAACTAAATCTTCGCAAATAAATTATCGAGTACGCTTTAAAGATGATACTGGCATACCCCTATCTTTCGATAGGAAGAAAATATTATAGAGTTGTTACAAAAACAATTTTATGCTCATGTTAGAAATTGAAGATTTATGCAGGGCGTTAAGCTACGACTCTATGAATGTGGAAAAATAGAGAGTAAATAATGTGTAAATCACCGTTAGCCTGTATGGCGGTACCTATATAATGTCAGTTCAAACGGAAATAATCCTTACTCGCATACTTTGTGGCGAGGAGGTAGATGCCTTGTTCCTACTCTATGACTATGTTCGCCATTTTGAAGATGGTACGGATGCGGATGTAACGAAAACATTCCAAGCCGTCGCTTGATTGTTAAATTTTGAAATTCAAAACTTTCTTCAAAAATACTGATACAGCTAACCTGATGATAAATAGTGGGGACGCTGTATTGGCGGCTTACTTTATCAGTAGTGCAACCATTGAGATAGATAGAAGTTTCTTGGAGACAATGGAATAAAGATTTGTTTATCGTAAGATACTAAGTAAATGCCAATAAATATTTCTTTACTACCTGCAAGTTATGGTGATTGTATCTTCGTCTCATCAGATGGATATAACATTCTGATTGACGGAGGTGTTGCTCTGACTTATCAAGATTTGCGTGATAGACGAAATTCTGATAAGCCATTAAAGCTATTTATTGAAGACCTCAAAAGCAAAGATTTGCATATTGACTTGTTGATTGTAACACACGTTGATGAGGATCATATTGGTGGAATTAAAGAGTGGTTTGAATATGACTATCCTGATGATAATTTTGTTCGAGAAATATGGATGAATGATGATGTAGAATTAGAAGATACTTCAAATCTGCACCATTCTCCAACTCAAGCAGGATGTCTTCTTGATATGTGGAGAAAGAAAGGACGTGAATACTGTAGCGACATTGTACAAGGAGTGGAGTGTGACAGAGGTCCTTTCCATATTAAAGTGTTGGCACCATTAGTAAAATATAGGAATAGTATAGCGAAGAAAATTAGTTATACACTTCAACATTCTGGAACAGACAATGGTACTGACAATATAACTATAAAGGATTTGGTTGCTAAACCATGGGTAAATAATGGTATAACCAAAGAGAACCGTTCTTCTATAGCTTTGGAATTATCTACAGCGGATGGATGCAAGGTTTTGTTATTGGGAGATGCTCATATAAAAGATGTAATGAAAGGACTTAAGCTTTTCTATCCAAATCAATCTACATCTTTACAATATGATAGCATAAAGTTATCTCATCATGGAAGCAAGAATAATTTCAATCCAAAATTCTTAGAATTGGTTGAGGCAAAGGAATATCTTGTTTCAACAAATGGCGATAAATTTGGACATCCAGATAAGGAGGTTATAGCTCAAATAGTAGCTAAGACAAATTCTCGAATAGGATTCAATTATAGGAAAAGAATGGAAAGTCTGTTTATAGAACAAGATTACCAAGATTTTCCAAATTTGAAAGAACGCATATTTGTGACTTCATGGGAAATATAGATTGTAAAGAGGCAATGATAGACCAAATAAAGGCGCATTGGTTGGTTAGAGTTAATGAAGGAACTGGCATAATTGTTTCACCATTAGATGAACGCATACTCTATATCTTCACATGCAAGCATGTTATTAAAGACAAATTACTATCAAAAGAAAGTATTTCTGTAGAATATGATGAACATACATCTGGGAAAAATCATACTTTTAAAATAGATGCTGTTGTGTTATCTGATGATGAACAAAATGATGCTGCTATTCTTGTTGCCAAGAGAGATTTCGACAGCATCCCTCATTTGTATCCTTCAACAACAGATAGAGTTGATTGCTTTCATATAGGATTTCCACATAATAGGGTAACTGCTCAAGATAATTTTCAGAATGCTTTAGTCCTGAACATTTGTAACTTTGATGGAATTTCAGATGACAGTATGATAGAATACCAAAGTCAAATTCCAGCTAAAGGTTTAGAGTTGACAGGTATGTCTGGTGGTGGCATTTTCAATAAAGATGGAAAACTGGTTGGCATCCATACACAGTCTTCTATGTCCGACACCAAAGAAATGTTGGGAAAAGAAGTTATGATACCAGTCTCTTTTTATCTTAAATTAATAGAACAGAAAGGACTGTCTCCTGTTTTGGAATATGATTTGCAGAAATTTGGAGATATGGTAGGCTGGGTATTTGATTTTGAAGGTCAAAATCAAAAATATGTAGCTAAAAAAGCCTCTCAATTTCTGTGTGACATTGATGAATACAAGACTATAGTTCAAAAATGGTCACCTCTGAAGATTTTTAAAGTATTGAAACAGAATAAAATAATCAATTCTGAAGTCAATATAGAAAGCTTAAACCAAAAACATTGGCAAGCCTTTACTTTGTTTGTCGTAGGTATTATTGCATTTCTTAAATTAGACGAAAGTGATGAAGAAAAGGCTATAATTAATCTTTATAGTGATTTTCATTATTGCTATTCAGAAGATGTGTTAGACGTTTACGATGTCAGAGAAAAACTTGATGCTAAACTTGTTGTTGGAAAATTTAAAGGTGCATATCTTGTAGTCGGAGGTTTAAATAAAACGGTCTTTTATGGAAGCTATGTTGCTCGAGAAGGACAGGTCCCTTATATCAATAAAGCTGAAAGAATTTCAGAGAATGATATATCAAGGTCTCGAAGTGTTGTATTTAACAAGATGGTCATTCTCAACAACAATATATTTGAATCGGCCGTTGAAGATTGTGCAAACAATCAAAATATAGATAAAGTCTCAATCGAGCATTATCGAGAGAAATTAAAAGAAGTAATAAATGTGTAATTATGGAAATCTCTTTTGATGAAATACGTAATGTTGATTCTTTTGGGGTAGGTCAGAATATAATTGTGGCAATGACCCCAAAACTTACACAGGAAGAGTTGGAAGAAAATTGGCGTCATTTTAGAAATAGAATGAGCCATGAATACCAAATGGGAGATATTAGTGAATTCACTCGTTGGAATTTCTACCTCTTCTATGTTGTGGAAGACAAAAATAAGATCGACCGTAATTTAAAATACAAAGTAGAACACGATACTATATCATCACGTAAGATAGTTGTTAGTGCAGAAGAAGCCAAAAATGGAGTACAAGCTTTAATAAACAAATACATAAAGTTTGTTGTAGAAGGTATGACTCCACATCATAATGTAGAAGAATACAAGCGTAATGCAGAACTGATGACATTGTATACCAAATATGAAAATCAAGAAGATTAACATACATGCATTCCGTCTCTTCAAGGATGAGTCTGTAGATTTTACTGCCAAAAGAGATGCAAACTCTTTGGCAAATCTTGTAGCTATATATGCTCCTAATGGATTTGGAAAGACTAGCTTTTTTGATTCTATGGAATTTTGCATAACTGGCAAAATACATCGTTTGGATAAAGCTGTAATTTCTGATGATGTGAAGGAAGATAAAAAGCAGGCAGGCAATAAGTCTTTCATTCACAATAAAGACTTCCCAGGAGAAAAGGTTGCTTTAAGAATGGAGTTTGATGATAGAGAACCTGTCGAAAGGACCTGTTGCTCTGACGAAGAATATAAAATTTTGGAAGGTAATGGAGAAAACACATTCTTTTCAAATGCTATTCTTTCGCAAGATTTCTTTTCGGAATTTATTTCAAATAAGAATGCTAAAGATCGTTTTGAAATATTTACGAGGAATTTTAAAGAAACAGAAGGGCTGCTTGAGTATAGACGTTGGCTAAAAGGAAGTAGGACAAGTCTATCCAAGCAAATTGGTAGTTTATCAAGCCAAATCAAAAGCAAGCAGTCTTTAATAGATAAAAAGGTTTCAGAAATAGATTTGGATTCTCTTTTTGAAACAGTTAATAAAGACTTGGTTGCCATTGGGTGTGAGGATTTAAAAGTGAATGGCTCTTCCTCGGAAAAACAGCTGCAAGATATATTATGCAAAGCTGAGGTAAATAAGGAAAAGAGTTGTACACGGATAGATAAGGTCAAAACTTTGTTGTCTGCTCACTTGAAATTAAAGAATAGTGTTGATGGTGTTCTGGGCTTGTATCAGTTGCCTCAGATAGAGGAAAAACTAAAACAACTGAATAAAGATAAAGTAGAAATAGGCAAAGAGCTTTCTCTTGTAAACCGATATGAAGAGTTACAGCATCTTTTGGAATCTGCTCAGAAATTACATGCAGATACTAAACAAGAAAGTAAAAAACTCCACTATTTAGTTGATACTTTCGAGGAGTATAATAGGCTTATTCTATCAATAAAAGAAAAAGAATCTGAGATTTCAAAACTTAAGGTGTCTATTGATAGCATATTAGAACAAAAGAAAGTTTTTCTGTCTTCTTTGTTGAGAGAGCAAGAGAATTTGGCGAAGGAGGAATGCCAAGATAAAACTCTTTCTGAGTCGTTGGTTGTACTGCATAGCCGCTATGAGAGAATGACTTTGTTGAATCAGCGATATGATGATAATACAAAGAATTTGACACTTGCAATATCCAATAAGGAAGATTTGGAGGAAAAACTAACAGATCTTCGTATCTTGTCTGGTAAGTATCACGAACTCTATGCAACGTTGACTGAAAGAAAAGTTGATTTTAGCGATGGATTGTTTATTGAGGTAAAGCAACGGTTACTTGATTTGCAGGCACAGATAAGATCTAAGCAGCATGATATAGATTCTGTAAATAGTGATATTGAGAAGAAGAGCCAATATCAAGATGAAATAGAAAAGCTCGTTATAAGTTCAAGAGAGATGCTGTCAAAAATAGGAGGTAGTGTGTGTCCGTTATGCGGATATGACTATCATTTACATGAAGCTCTTCTTGATAGTATATCCTCCAATACGATTATAGATAAATCGTTGGACGATGACGCAAGAAAGAGAGATGCTTTGATTAAAGATGTGGATTTGTTGATAAGTAAGAAGGAACAACTCTTTACTACTATAATTGCATCTGTAGATGATCAGATACAGAAAAATAAGCAGGACGTAATCGGAAAAGAGCAAGATATAGAAAAAGTTAAATTACATATCTCTGAATTATCCAATATTTTGGATGCACTCCAAAAGGAACTTGAGGACAAGTATTCTGACTTAAAGGATATTACTGAAGAAAACAAACGTATAAAGTTGGAGCAAGCTAAAGCATCTAATTTGGAAGCATTAGAAGCAACAAGAAAAGCTATCGACTCTTTCATAAATAAAATATCTTCTTGCGAAAAGCAAACTTCAGATGTAAATGAAAAGATTAGCCAATATTTGAGAGCTATTGCTAATGTTAAATCAACAAACCTTTATATAAAATATGTGGAATTGGCAGGCAAGAGCGATGTAACAACCGCAGATATAGAAAGATGGCAGGAACAAGATCAAGAGAAATCAAATGCAATTTCTCAATATACAGTTTCTATTGATGCTTATAAAAAGGAGTTGGCAGATTTGAAATCACGCAATATTTCTTTGCAGAATGTTGATATTCTTAGTTTGAAGCTAAAAGAATTGACAGACTCTATTTATGCTTTTCAAAAAAACAAAACAGATGTCTTCAATTATTTGGAACAAGAATGTCGTATTGAAAATTTGACGAGAGAAACAACAGGAGATGATGTAATTGCTTTGTTTGAATGTAGCCTTTCAAATAGTAAGGCATTGCTGGAAAAGGAAGAAAATAAGTTGCACGTCTTTGAAAATCTCGTTAATACTATTCATGTCTTAAATAAATTTCATGTAAATCAGGCTTTGAAAGATGAAATTCAAGACTTGCAAACAAAAATGGAAAAGGATGTATCTTTAAAAGATATGTGTAATGGTGAAATATCAAGAATACAAACTTATCTTGAGAATTTTGTGAATAGTTATTTTGAACTTGAACTTATCAACAGGCTCTATAACACGATAGATCCACATCCTGATTACAAAGAAATACGATTCGTATGTGATTTCACGTTGAAAGACCCACGGTTGAAAATATTGATAAGTAATGTGGACGAAGGGAAAGAGAACATAGTGCCCAATCTATATTTCAGTACAGCCCAGATGAATATCCTCTCTTTCTGTATTTTCCTTGCCAAGGCATTGTTTGCTAAAGATAATCAAGGAAGAGATATGAATTGCATATTCATTGACGACCCTATCCAAGCATTGGATGACATCAATATCCTGTCTATTATTGATTTATTGAGAAATGTAGCGTTCTCAATGAATAAGCAAATAGTGCTTACCACGCATGACCGAAACTTTTTCGAACTCTTGCAAAAGAAGGCACCAGACACTTTGTTTAATTCTAAATTTATCACCTTGCCAGAGCGAGGTAAATTCGCTTATGTATAAAGATAATAGCAATATGTATTCTACAGAAATTCGTGAGTCTCCAAGTGGCAAGTATCTTAAGGTATTTATGCTTGATGATTCTGTTGCAGGAGAATTGCAAGTTTTGCTTAATACTCTCAAAGAGGTAAAGAATGTAAATATTACCAAGTCTCAAAGTAAAGCTCATCCAGGCGACACTTTGACTATATATCCCAAACCTATGGTCAATATCTGTGTATTGGAAAAACTTGTCAAAAATACGTTGGAAACTTATGACTCTGGTGTTGTTGAAGTTAAAACAGAAATAAAATCAGAAGTAGAGTTCAAAAGCATTGAGCAGAAAATACTCAAAGCTTTGGATGAAGCACGAGCAACAATAGACGTTAGCGTAGCTTGGTTCACTAATACAACTCTATGGAAGAAGTTGTTAGAAAAACAAAATGATGGTTGTAAGGTACGTATAATGACAGATGCTAATCATACAAATAAAAAATATGGTGTCGATTTGTCACCTTTTGAGAATAAGGCAGTAAAGGCAGAGCGCAAAGGTATCATGCATTATAAGTTTTGTGTGATTGATAACAACGTTACCATTCATGGTTCTTATAATTGGACAACTAATGCTGAAACAAAAAATGATGAGGAAGTTTCGATACATATAAATGATGTGGATATGGCATCTAAATATACTAAAGAGTTTAATCGCATTTGGGATAAGAATTAGAAAAAAATGTCCTCTCAATTAAATACAGTTCTTGATGGTAGTATCATAGTTTATGCGGCGATGTTTATAGCAAGAATGTTGAAATAACAGAGAATATTATGAGCGAGGAACAATACAACAAATTGCTGAAAGCCTATACAAAGGAGGTTTTGGCAAATATGATAAAGGCAGATATACGACAAAGGTTCCCAGAGCCTTATGCTAGTCTGTATTGCCAACAGTTTGACAATTAAAAAAATGTTGGGGATTTCTTTGAGTATTGAGTAAAAAAATGAGGAGATGAAACAAATGAAATATTTCTCAGATAAAGAACAAGGAATGCCACCTCGTACATTGACAGAAATCAATGTGGCTATATGGAACGGCGTAGTCTTGATAATAAATGAATTTATCGCTAACTTATCTTTGGCTGCTTCTTTTCCTGAAAGATGTGATGATTCTGGAGAAATTTGCGGATGTGATGAAGCTGCATTGGGTGATGGAATCAAGTCTATTATTCCGAATTTAGGAATGGGGCTTAATCGCTTGACAGAACCAATCGTTTCACCATTTGGTATCGATATTGAAGCACAAGACATCAACACCTATGCAGTATTAGACTTGGTAGAGTATATTCATCATAATATAAAGGATGTAAGGAAAATTGGAAATTACCATACATTTTTCAAACATTATCATTACTGTATAGATGATAGGGGAGCTAATAGAAAAGCATTCCAAGAGAAAATCAATGAGTTGTTCGAACGCAATGGCTTAAATTATACGTTGACAGACGCTGGTCAAATCGAGCGAGTAGTCCCGTTGCCTCTTAATCTTATCATCCATCGAGTAGTGAATACAAAAGACCCAGAATTAAATAGGCTTGTCTCTAATGCTGCTGGCAAAATACGATTGCCAAAATTAGAGGATAGAAAATTGGCGTTGGATAAACTTTGGGATGCATTTGAACGTTCTAAGACCTATTTTTTTGAAGACGGAAAAGTTGATAAAAGAAAGTCGGTTGATAGAGTGCTAGATAAATTGTCTGGCAATGATGCTAATTTCAAACTGTTGCTGAAAGATGAATGTCTTGCTTTGACAAAGATAGGTAATGATTTTCAGATTCGTCATTATGAAAAAGGCAAAATTGCCATAGAGAATTCAGACGAAATCGATTACTTGTTTTATCGTATGTTTTCCTATATTAACTTATTTTCTAAGTGCATTGATTGATGCAATATATATAATAATATAAGTGTTATGACAGCAAAAGAATATTGTATAGCCTTTTGTGAAGGCTACTTCTACGCCCAATTAGGTGAGAAACTTACCAATGGCAAAGTGACAGAACATGCACTGGACTTAGCTAAGGAAACGGCTCAGACATGTATAGAGCAACAGATAGCCTATTCTGGTTTTGATGAAAAGCAAAAACTAGCGATGAAAGAAAACTTTCATGAATGGGCCGATACAGTGATGCAAGGTTTTAAGAAACGTTTGCGTGAGAGCGGCAGATTGATAGAATCTTGATGATGCGCTAGCCGACAAACAATCGTAACTCTGTTGCGTAGGCACTCATCGGCAGCCCTTTAGGGCACAGGCTTCGCTGCCGATACAAAAACTCTGGCAGAGCTATAGCGCCGCCAGCTACATCCTCTCCCTTAATGGTTAAGGGAAAGGCTTGGTTTAGGATTAAGGACCCTCCCGCTGGGGAGGGACAGGTGGGGCAGACATAGCACTAAGGGCGGTTACATCCTCTCGTCCCTGAGGGAAGAGAGGCTTGGTGAGAAAGGTGGAGCCCTCTTTGGCTAAAGAGGGACGGGGTGATTCGAAAAAATCTTATGTAAGAATTAAAGTTAAAACAATGAATATAATCAAAACAGATATAGATGGAGTACTCATTATAGAGCCACGCCTCTTCCGTGATGCTCGTGGCTACTTCTTTGAGAGCTTCAGCGAGCGAGAGTTTGAAGAAAAGGTTGCCCCAATCCTGGGACACAGTGTTCACTTCTGCCAAGACAACGAGTCTATGAGTAGCTATGGTGTAATGCGAGGCTTGCATTTCCAGCGTCCACCTTATACTCAGAGCAAGTTGGTACGCTGCGTAAAAGGTAGAGTCCTCGATGTAGCAGTAGATATCCGCAAAGGATCACCAACCTATGGTAAGCATGTGGCAGTAGAGTTAACCGAAGACAATCATGTCCAGTTCTTCATTCCAAAGGGCTTTGCTCATGGTTTCGCAGTCCTTTCAGAGACTGCCGTCTTCCAATACAAGTGTGATAACTTCTATCATCCAGAAGCCGATGGTGGTATCTCTATCCTCGACGGTACCCTCGGTATCGATTGGAAAATTCCAACAGAGCATGCCAATCTCTCAGAGAAAGATACGAAGCATGCGATGTTGAAGGACTTCGATTCACCATTCGACATCAATATAGATTTATACAAATAAGTGTCTTTATGTCAGATAAAGAACTTTCAGAGCGAATGCTCTCGATGCTCATATAAGGCTTTAAGACATTTATACTCTGCGTGATTTGCAAAATCAGCGTGTAAGTGTGCAGCAATAATGTACTCCTATATAGTGAAATTATCTGTTGATGCTGCAGCTAGATTTAACCTGAATAGTTATGGAAGAAATTGCAATTAGCTTGTCTGGGGGTGGATATAGAGCAGCCATGTTCCATCTAGGTACTTTGAGTTATCTAAACCGTATTCTGTTGCCTAGCGGTAAGAGCTTACTGGATGTTGTCAACACCATTTCAACGATTTCAGGAGGTTCTATTACGGGTTTATGGTATATGATGCATGTTTGTAAAGGTGAGGATATTGATACTTGCTTCAAGAATTTATTTCAGATATTATGCAACGTTGATTTGCCTCAATCTGTGTTGAATTCTTTTTTGGAAGAAAACAATACCAATGACTCTCTAATAAGAGAAACGATTCATTTCTATGATAAAGTGTTTTTCCAGGGACAAACATTCGGCTTGCTTATGGATAGTGTAGAAAAAATACACATCCACCATTATAGTGCTAATGGAACGGATTTTTCTAATGGTATAGCTTTCCGTTTTCAAGCATCACGTGCTATTCAGAACGCGAAGCCAGAATTCAGATATGGATTTATCGGGAATGCAAAACATAAAATACCAAGGGATATTGCTGCAAAAATAAAACTTTCAGAAATTTTGGCTGTGTCTAGCTGCTTTCCTGGAGGCTTTGAGCCTGTTGTTTTTCCCAACGACTTCGAATTCTATAAAGAGGACTCTATAAGAGAGAAATTTCGTAATAAAGAATCTTTTGATTTGATGGATGGTGGCATTGTTGACAATCAAGGAATAGAGCCTTTGCTGTTAGCAAATCAACAAATGACATATGATAATTCACAGGCGAATGGAAATACAAGTTACCCATGTCATGACTTAATAATTGTATCTGATGTTGCATCCCCTAATATAAAACAAAATAGAAACTTTAAGTTTTTATCAACTTTGGAACAGATGACAATTCACAAGATATATACTATAATAATATGTGTTTTGATAGTTTCCTCATTGACGGCTATGTTTTCCGCAATACTATCTTTACCTTTCTTAAGTGGTTTTGCCTTTGCTTTCTCAGCTTTAACAATGTCGATGTTAATTGGTGTAATCTGTTTGAAGAAGGTTATCGATATGAAAATAAAACAACTTCCAGTCATTTTCGATGCAAAGAAACTATATTATCTAAAGTTTGGTAAAATAGCAATGTTGGTGCAGACAAGATTGACATCTTTGCTGACATTAGCACAATCTGTTTTCATGAAACCTATTAGGCAGATGCGTTACAATGCATTATATGAAAGTTCCAATTGGAAAAACCGTTTGATTTCAAATAATGTAAGTGAATTGTCTACTAAAGGTTCATGGAACTGGAAGAAGAATTTGCCAGATTATCTCAAGCCATCAGAAGTGATGAGGATAAATAGTGATAAGGCTTCAAACATGGGAACCACTTTATGGTTTACAGAATCAGAAAGGGAGAAAGGTATTCCTGAGGCCCTTTTTTCGTGTGGACAATATACAATATGTATGAATCTGTTGGAGTATATAGAAAAATTAAAGGTTGATTTTTCTAATACAACAGAAACTCATAAGCAACTTATGGAATGTGAACGACAACTAAGGTCTGATTGGATGCAATTTCAATCAGCTCCTGATTTTCTATTAAATATAGTAAGATTATGAAACATTATACAAGATTTAGAGCCTATCAACTTGGAGAGAAAGGTGCCTCTTTTTCATTGAGTGTTGATCAGTATTTCGTCTTAGTAGAAGCGCGTTATAATGAAGTTAATAAGCAACATATTAAGTATGAAATGCGTCTAAGTGGTGTAGATCATATTGATGTACTTCATATTACTAGTTGGGATGAAGACCATTGTAAATTAACGGAATTAGAAGACATTATTAATGACTTGAAGCCATCTGTGATAGAATGTCCTGGGTATAGTCCGCATACTTTTACAGGTATAATGTCATTGTCTATTATAACAAAATCTGCTAGCCAAGTAATAAGGATAATACCAAGCTTGATAATGAATCAAGATTTTACCCGGTTATTTGGACAAGATTTGTTTTTCGGACCAAATGACATTAGTGACAATACTAATTCAAATAACAAATCTACAATCAAGTTGTTTAGGATTGGATCTTTTCAAGTTCTGAGTTTGGGTGATTGTGAAGATGAAGCTATAGCAAAAAAGCTAATGCAAAATGATATTATCACCAACGAGGTTGATGTGTTGATATTAGCACATCATGGGGCAGATAATGGATTTACATCAACGGATTTTTTGAAGGCAGTAAACCCAAAAGTAGCTATTTGTGCTTGTGATTGGGACAATATGTATTCGCACCCTTCACCAGCAGTTCGTTCAATGTTGTCTAATCTTAATATAAAGTATTATTCAACTAAGGCTGGTGATATTATTGCCCAAAGCATAGACAAATACAAGTTCAAAGTATCAAACTATATCTCGAATAACGAGAAGAAAGAATCAGTTGAAGTTTTTTCAAACAAAACGTTTTATACAATTGATTAAAAATATAAGATGATTTCTGTATTTTACAATGATTAAGGCGGTCCCATCCCGCACAATCTGGCGTAGACCTTTGATGGTCCGCCAACCTTAGAGCGTAGCGGTTCCGAGCACCGAGTAGGGCGGTTACATCCCCGCTTCCTGAGGAAGAGGGGCTTGGGGAGAAAGTGGAGCTCTCCTTGCAGGAGAGACGGAGAGGTAGAAAAAAGCCTTCCTTAAGGGTAAGGAAGGACGGGTAGGTTTTCGAAAGAATATTTCCTTTAAGGAGACTAAGAGGTAAAAGAAAAAGCTTTATGCATAATTTCAACGATACCCATATCATAATCATGGCCGGCGGCGTAGGCAGCCGCTTTTGGCCTATGTCAACCCCTGATTACCCAAAGCAGTTCATAGATGTGATGGGAGTCGGCCGTTCCCTCATTCAATTGACAGTAGATAGATTGAAGCCAATCTGCCCTGTCGAGAACATGTGGGTAGTGACAAACGAAAAATATATCAGCATTGTCAAGGAGCAAATCCCTGACATGCCAGTAGATAACATATTAGCAGAGCCGGAGGCTCGCAATACTGCTCCATGTATTGCTTATGCCTGCTGGAAGATCCAGAAGAAGCATCCTGATGCCAACATCGTGGTGACACCATCCGATGCCCTGGTCATCAATACCTCGGAGTATCAGCGAGTGCTCAGCAAGGCTTTGAGCTATACTTCCGATAAGAACGCCATCGTTACTATCGGTATCAAGCCAAGCCGCCCAGAAACAGGCTATGGCTATATCGCTGCAGCTGAGCCAACATCCGTAGATGAAATCTACAAGGTAGAGGCTTTCAAGGAAAAGCCAAACCTGGAGACTGCCGAGCAATACCTTGCCGCTTGCAATTACTATTGGAATGCCGGAATCTTCGTATGGAACATCGATACCATCAGCAAGGCAATCCGAACCTTCCAGCCAAACCTTGCCAGCATCATGGATGAGATGGCACCTTCTTTCTATACCGAACAGGAGAAAGAGGTAGTCGGCAAACTCTTCCCAACCTGTGAGAAGATAAGCATTGACTATGCCGTAATGGAGAAGTCGAAGGAAATCTATACCTTGCCAGCCGAGTTTGGCTGGAGCGACTTAGGTAGCTGGGGCAGCCTCCGCACCTTGCTCCCACAGGATGAGGCTGGCAATGCCAAGGTAGGCAAGGACATCCGCTTGTATGAATGCAAGAACTGCGTGGTTCATGCAGCCGATGAAAGCAAGGTGGTAGTTCAAGGCTTGGATGGCTATATCGTAGCCGAGAAGAATGGACAGCTGCTTGTTTGCTCTTTGAAAGAGGAACAGAGGATTAAAGAGTTTGGAAAGTAATTCAACTTTTCCAAAACTGTTTATACTAATAGGCATTAAAATCAACACAAATATTTATTAATTTCTATCAAAAATTGCATGGATAATAGAAAAGTGGCCCTTATTACTGGTATTACAGGTCAGGATGGATCATACCTGGCAGAGTTGTTATTGGAAAAAGGTTATGATGTTCACGGAACTATCCGTCGTTCATCAACTGATTTCCGTGAGCGTATCGCTCACTTGGAAGGTCAGCCAAACTTCCACCTTCATTATGCCGACCTTGGTGACTCAATGAGCATCATCCAGGTAATGAACAAGGTGAAGCCAACAGAAGTTTATAATCTTGCAGCTTAGAGCCACGTACAGGTGAGCTTCGACTCTCCTGAGTTTACAGCCGATGTAGATGCCACAGGTGTACTCCGTATCCTGGAGGCTATCCGTCAGTGCGGTTTGGAGAAGACCTGCCGCATGTATCAGGCATCAACATCTGAGCTTTATGGTAAGGTAGAGGAGGTTCCTCAGAATGAGAACACTCCATTCCACCCTTATTCTCCATACGCTGTTGCCAAGCAGTATGGTTTCTGGATTGTCAAGGAGTATCGTGAGGCATACAACATGTTCTGCTGCTCAGGTATCCTCTTCAATCATGAGAGTGAGCGCCGTGGTGAGACTTTCGTTACCCGCAAGATTACATTGGCTGCAGCCCGCATCAAGCAGGGCAAGCAAGACAAGCTTTATCTCGGTAACCTGGATTCACTCCGCGACTGGGGTTATGCCAAGGATTATGTAGAGTGTATGTGGCTGATTCTCCAGGCTGAGAAGCCAGAGGACTTCGTGATTACAACAGGCAAGCACTCAGTTCGTGAGTTCGCCCAGCTGGCCTTCCACTATGTAGGAATCGAACTGAAGTGGGAAGGCAAGGAAGAGAACGAGAAGGGTATCTGCGTTGAGGGTCCTGAGGAACTCATCGGTAAGACGCTCGTTGAGGTTTCTCCAGATTTCTACCGTCCAACAGATGTTGTCAATCTTTGGGGTGACCCAACAAAGGCTAAGGCTAAGCTCAACTGGAATCCTAACACCACATCTTTTGAGGATCTCGTCAAGATTATGGTAGAGAGTGATATGGCTAAGGTAGCTGCTGAGGCTGCCGGCGAGAAGGTTCGCTGCAATCTTGCAGAATACTTGGAAAAGGGTATTGTTAAGTAGTGAGTAATGATTATTGATTAATTCCTTTGAAGATATGAGTGAAAGTGGAGATCTTTTATCACATAAATGTATGAAATTTGCTAAACAATTGTGTTGAATTTTGGGGAGTGACATACAGAAAATGATAAAATCTGACACGTATTCCAACTATTTTTCGTACCTTTGCATCAATTTGTATCTCTTACCATAAGAGTTTGCAATAAATGTAAGATAAAGATATATGTGCAGAGGCTGCATGCCAAGCACTCATATATACGATTAAGATCATGCACGACAAAAACAAATTGACTAGGCTTTCACAACCATTATATATGGTTGTAGCTGAGGACATAAAGTAGAGCAGAATTTATGAAACCGGATGGTACGAGTTCTTTTTCTACAGCCGACAAGAAACTTGTTTCTCCAAAGGGCAACCACGTTACAGGGCCAGACTCTAAGACTGGTCCTGCAATAAAGAAGTGTCGTCAATCGGACGGAACAACATGGTCTTACATCTTCGTTCATAACAGTAAAGTGAGGAAGTTGGAAGTGCTATTAGAGAATGACGGCAGGACCTATTTTGTGCATAAGACAGTTCGCTATTTCAGAAAACTTGGCAAGCAAAAGGTGCAGCACCATGAAGTGCCGACCGTCAGTGGTCTGGTATTCTTTCAAGGTTATCCCGAAGAGATACAAGCCTATCTCGACCAGAAGTTTACACACGCTCGTCTATGCAAAAATTGTAGCACAGGCAAGGTAGCTGAGATACCCGATACACAGATGCAACCCTTCATGCGTGTTGCGGAGATTTCACCTGAACGCATCCGTTTCCTGCTTCACCCTTACCATTATTATGCTCGCAATCGCATCCTCCTCCGTATTTCCACGGGTGAGATGGCTGGACTGGAAGGATACATCATCCGCATCGACCGAGACCGCCGCTTGGTGATGGACGTAGGTGGATTGAGCGTAGCCATCAGCGGTATTCATGCCGAGCATTTTGAGGAAGTGGAGCAAGATAAGTCCCATCTTGCCAACGAGGAAATCTTCTACAAGCGCAATCTGCAGGAGCGGCAAGTACTGATAGACCGCTATTTCCATCCAGTGAAAGACGACAAAGAAGTGGCGTTGCAGGCAGAAAACATCGACTATCTGAGAAAGTACGCCTAGGATGAGGTGGCACACAACCGAATCACCCTCAATGACACATGGAACATCTATTCCTTCATCATTGAGGAGATTGGCTACTATTATTCACCATTCATAGAACAGTTTAAGGAACACCTCGACCCCATCATGCGTGAAGGAGGCAAGGTACTCCAAGAAATGGAACAGATTATCAAAAGTCCTCATATTAGTCCTAACGATAAGACCAGATATGAGAATGATTATCAAAGACTCTTGTCGCAATATGATTATCTGTTCTAAAGATTCATATATCACCTATATTTCCCATACATCAGACAACAATCATGCAAATAAATCTCAAAGATATAGTTTTGGCGTTCCGCAAGTATTGCCCTGACCACCCTTTGAAGATGATTGCGGACAATTTCTTTGATGATACAGGTAGTTTCAAAATGAATCTCATGGCAGAAGGTTCTTGGGCTATCAATTCTGTCTCAGCTATTGCACGGCCATTGCAGTTTCTAGCATCTCATAGCGAGAAAGCGTATAGAGATATGATAATCAATAAGGTTTCTGCTGCTGACAAAGAAACCTTTAACCTTCATAATCTCATCTCTGCATTCTGTGAACTGTCTGTTATGAACACCTTCATCTGTCGTAGTTCTGACCCAAAGTCATTTGTCTATGAAGATCGAGTTAGGGATGATTCTGATAAGAATGTTGAGTTTTCTATCAAGATGCAAGATTTTACGTTCAATGTGGAGGTGAAATCTGCAAACTTGGTGCTGGAAGACCAAGAAATTGCAAAATTGCTTAGAGAGAATCCTTCTGTTTTGATGATAGATGCTCGTATTCCTAATTATCAAGAGGTGGTAGATAAGGCTCAGATGCCAGTCCGTGGCTGTCTTGACAACAAGATAAAGGACTTTCTTGTGGATGCTAATAAGAAATTTAGCAAGAGTAATGGGGAAAAAGAGGTCAATTTATTGGTCATTTGTTGGGATGACAGGATACATCAAGCTTTGATGGCGCTAAAGAGTCCCAAGGCGCAAGGATTGCTGACCGCCAACACTTATAGGCATGACAAACAAGGGAATCCTGAACTATATCCCAACATAGACTGTGTTGTAGTCAACAAGACCTATTCCTTGTTCAAAGAATATATTCTTGGCACTCTTTTTAGGAATTTTTCTCCTATATATCCAGTAGATCCATTCTTCATGTTATTTGGTGAAGGTTGCATCGTCAATCATAATCTCACTCAGGATAGGCATTTGATGCTAAAATCTATCATGCAACAAGATCTTATGATAGTTGATGAAACATTTGCAGATAGTTTGTCGCCTGTTAGCATTGCCACTATGAGCGATGGAGAGCCTAATACAATAAAATTTAGGAAGTACGAAATGTAATGATGAACAAAGTTTTAGATATGTCAACTCAATCATCAAATAACAACAAGCGAATAGCGAAGAAAACGTTGCTACTTTACTTCCGAATGCTATTTATGATGGCGATGTTGCTCTACATGTTTCGAGCCATATTGAATGCGTTGGGAGTGGAAGACTTTTGAATATTATAACTAGGAAAAAAATAATTTCATTATGAATGATTTTAAGAATATTAAAGTAGCTGTAGCCGGCACCGGCTACGTCGGTCTGAGTATAGCAACCCTATTATCTCAGCACCATCATGTAACAGCAGTAGATGTAATCCCAGAGAAGGTGGAGAAACTCAACAATAAGATTTCTCCAATCCAGGACGATTACATCGAAAAGTATTTGGCAGAAAAGCCATTGAACCTCGTTGCAACCCTTGACGGCAAGTCAGCCTATAAGGATGCCGACTTCGTAGTGATTGCAGCACCAACCAATTACGACCCAGTGAAGAACTACTTCGATACAACTCATGTAGAAGAAGTCATCGACCTGGTTCTGGAGGTAAATCCAGATGCAGTGATGGTCATCAAGAGTACCATCCCAGTAGGTTACACCCGCAGCCTCTACTTGAAATATGCCAAGAAGGGCGTAAAGAAGTTCAACCTCCTCTTCTCTCCAGAGTTCCTTCGTGAGAGCAAGGCACTCTATGATAACCTTTACCCAAGCCGCATCATCGTAGGCTATCCTAAGATTATCGAGCGCCCTGAGTTTGCAGAGGAGAACGAGGCAATCAAGTCGGTAACCAATGTCGAGATGTTGAAGGAAGCAGCCAAGACCTTCGCCGCTCTGCTTCAGGAAGGTGCCATCAAGGAGAACATCGATACCCTTTTCATGGGCATGAAGGAAGCAGAGGCTGTCAAGCTCTTCGCCAATACCTATCTGGCACTCCGAGTAAGCTACTTCAATGAGTTGGATACATACGCAGAGGTAAAGGGACTCGATACCAAGGCTATCATTGAAGGTGTAGGCCTTGACCCACGTATTGGCACACATTACAACAATCCAAGCTTCGGCTATGGTGGTTATTGCTTGCCAAAGGATACCAAGCAGCTCCTGGCAAACTATGCCGATGTTCCAGAGAACCTCATTGAGGCTATCGTAGAGAGCAACCGTACCCGTAAGGACTATATCGCTGATGCTGTACTCCAGAAGGCAGGCTATTACAGCTATGCCGATGCCAACAGCTATGATGCCAGCAAGGAGCACAACTGCGTGATTGGTGTCTATCGCCTGACTATGAAGTCGAACAGCGATAACTTCCGCCAGTCAGCCATCCAGGGCATCATGAAGCGTATCAAGGCAAAGGGTGCTGAGGTAGTCATCTATGAGCCAACCTTGGAAGAGGGTAGCACCTTCTTCGGTAGTAGAGTAGAGAACAACCTCGAAGCCTTCAAGGCACAGAGCCATGCCATCATCGCCAACCGCTACGATGCTTGTCTGGATGATGTGAAGGATAAGGTTTATACACGAGATATCTTCAGAAGGGACTAATTCTCTACCATAAAAAGGCTACTATGATTAGAATTGAAGTTCTTTCTTTGTTGCTGCGTGGATATTTCCCTAAAGAGTGGTCGTTTTGTTATAATACATTTTCTTTTGTCTTACAAGCGAAGAAAATGCTTACGATGACTTTAAAAGTGAAATCATTTAAGTCAGTGTTGCAGTCTATTTCCAAGAGTTGTAACAGTTCTTTGGGACTCAGCCTTTTAAAACAGTATGTAAAAATGGCTAAATGTCTTCTTGTCAATGAAACTTCTATTAATTCTTATTTCACTTTGTCCCCCCCATATTCTTTAAGTTTGCTAACGAATACGGTGAGTCTAGCAGTTAGGGCTTTAATGCCTAGTAGTACTAATGTTATGTTTTATAGCAAGAAATGTTGAAACGTTCTATAGGAAAGTGCATTGTATTGATATTGGACGTAAACAACTTTTATTCCTCAGTGTATACTCATGCCATAGAAAGGGCTATAATCCCAAGATAAGGTTAATGATGTGCTAGTCAATGATATAACAATATAAGAGTTAATGACGGTGTTAATGTAAAGTGATAAGTTACCACGAACTTTAGTATAGATCAATTTTATGATAGATAAAACTTTTAAAGAAGCTAAAGAGGATTGTTTATTAACATCTTTCGATATGTTGCGTTTCCCTTTGATTTTGGCTGTAATCTTTATACATAATTTTCCCGAAGGCGATAGTTTTGTTGTTTCGCAAATAAATTGGCATCGCTTGTCAATTATAGATATGATAAACTGTGTGGGAGTTTTATTTTCTCATATAATATTTCATTTAGCGGTACCGACATTCTTTTTGATTTCTGGATACCTTTTTTTCTATAGATTGGATGGAAAATTTTCATTATTAGTTTATTGGACAAAAATAAAGCGACGCGGCAAATCATTGTTGATTCCATATATATATTGGAATTTTATAGCATTATTTCTCATAGTGTTGATGAAACTCTTGGGGTGTTGGGTTCATGGTAATCCGATACATGGAGTTTATGATTATCTACAAATGTCACGTATTTTACATTATTTTTGGGATAGTGCAAGTTGGTCACTGAATAAAGTCAATGCTATGGGAATACCTTGTCCAATGACAGCTCCTATTGACGTGCCATTATGGTATTTACGCAATCTCATGGTAGTATGTATGTTTACTCCATTCATATATCTAACGATAAAGAAAATGAGAAAAATTGGGTTGGCGATTTTGCTTGTGTTGTATATATGTAACGTTGATATGCCGATTTCTGGATTCAGTATTCAGGCTTTTTCGATGTTTGCAATAGGTGCATACATGAGTATTTGCAGAATTAACTTAATTTCTTACTTTTGGCAATGGAAAAAATATTGGAGTTTATGTTTGGTGGTAATAATATATTATTTATTTCTTACTGATGGAGAAAAAACATTTTTACATTCGTTTTTTTATGCTTCTTTTACGATATTAGGGACTTTGTTGTTAATCGGATTTGTAAAAATACTTAGCGACAAAAATCCGAGAAATCAAGGAATGAATTTCGGGGGGGGCAAATTGTTGCTCAAAAGTAGCTTCTTTGTTTATGCCTCGCATACGCTTGGCATATTAGATATGTGTAGATTATTTATAGAAAGAATATTTGGATTTAATCAAATTATCCAATCTATTATGCTTTATTTTCTATCTCCAATCCTATGTTCTGCGATATGTATAAGTCTATATTTAATTCTTCAAAGATATAGCAAAAAAAGTTTGCATGCATTGACTGGGGCAAGATGTTAAAAACATTTTTTATCATATATAATTTATTTTTAATTTTATGCAATGTATAGAATATACTGTCTTGTAAAATTCCTTTTATATTATATTAAAGGAAACAAAATAGTTTGTACTACAGACTCTAAAGTTGTTTTGTCTCATAATAGTATGAAGAGAACTACTATCAGATTGCGTAATGGTTCTTCTTTAGTGATTGGTAAAAATGTTTCTTTTGATAATGTAAACATTGACTTGAACGCAACAACTGTTGTGATTGGAGATAATAGTGTATTTCAAAATGTAACAATCTTTGGAGAAAACTCTAAATGCGACATTGGTGAGTACAATATTTTCTCTAATGGAGAAATGCCAGCAAAAGTTCCATTGTTGTTACGTGACTCAACATTAATAATAGGTCATCATAATCGTTTCCGTTGTGGAAAAATATGGGTACGTTTTGGTGGTTGTCTTAATATCGGTAATTATAATAATCTAAATGAAAGTTCAGAACTACGTTGTGATGAATTAGTAAATATTAACAATTATAATCAATGTTCTTATGGTGTTAAAATTTGGGACACCAATACTCATTGTTCCTATACTCCTGAAGTTCGTAGAAAGATTACTGTTGAGTCTTTTCCTATTTTTGGAAAAGAACATGAACGTCCAAGGACTAAACCCATAAATATTGGTTCTGACAATTGGTTTGGCATGAATGTTATTCTATTGAAAGGAACAATTATTGAAGATAGGACGAATGTCGGACTTAATACCATTATTGCAAATAAACAGATACCATCTGATTCTACGGTGGTGACAAATGTTGAATTGAAAATCTTAGATAATAAAAACAAATGAAAAGTTCTACGCGTGTAATTACAAATACATTTTTCATGTATTTTAGGTTGATTGTTACAATAGGCATAGCATTCTATTCTGTACGATTAATCTTAAGATATTTGGGAGAGACTGACTATGGTATATATAATTTAATTGCAGGTACAGTTTCTATGCTTTCATTTTTGAATAATGCGATGACAGTTTCAACTCAGCGTTTTTTATCATTTTATCAAGGACGAAATGATGTAAACATACAACGTTCAGTTTTCTTTAATAGTATAGTTTTACACCTTCTGATGGCCACAATAATTGCTATTACATTGGAGGCTATTTATCCTTTTTTATTTAATGGTTTTTTAAATATTCCACTTGATAGAATGGGGGCTGCCAAGGTGATATATCATACATGTATTGCTGCATTGTTCCTTACGATTTCATATACACCGTTTACTGCTGCTATCAATGCCCATGAAGATATGATCGTCATAATGGTAATTAATATTGTAGATTCGGTAGCAAAATTATGTTTAGCATTCATGATACCTTTGTTTGGTATCATGAAATTGGAATATTATGGAGTAGGCATATTTCTCTTAACCTGTTTGTCCTTTTCTATGTATTTGGTGTATTGTTTGATTAAATATCCGGAATGCAAGAATCTTTCTCTGAGATTGTTTCAAAAAGGTAGTTTGAAATCTCTAGGTAGCTTTGCAGGATGGAACACGATAGGTGCAGTGACTGGATTAGCAAAAAGTCAAGGTTTGAGTCTGTTGTTTAATATATTCTATTCTCCTGTAGTGAATGCTGCTTTTGGTATAGCTACTCAGGTTAATAGTCAAATGAATTTTTTCTCCACAAGTATGCAGCAGTCACTTAATCCGCAGATTATGAAAAGTGAAGGTTGTGGTGATAGACAACGTATGTTAAGACTTTCCTTTATGGCTTCAAAATTTGGCTTTTTTCTTATTGCGTTTGTTTCAATTCCTTGTTTGTTTGAAATGAATGAATTGTTAAAACTCTGGCTAGGTAAGGTACCACAATATTGTGTGTTGTTTTGTGTATCTATAGCAATTGCAATCATGATTGATCAAATTACGGTGGGATTAAATGCAGCTATACAGGCTACAAAATTAGTGAAGGAGTCTGCTTTGACAGTTGGAATTATTAAAATGCTAATTGTTCCCGTTGCATACCTCTTGTTGAAACTCGGGTATGGATTAGTTGAATGTATGATAGGATATGCTGCAATTGAAGCTTTTGCTGGTGTGGCTCGTATAATTTTGCTTCATCAAAAAGTAGATATGAATATAAAATCTTTTATCAGAAAAGTTGTTTTACAATTGATAAGTCCTATTATTGCTGTTTGTATTTTCATGACAGTGATGGTGAACTATATACATTTTGAATTTAGATTTCTTTTTTCTATTCCTGTCAGTATAGTATTATTTTTGATATTTACTTATTTCTTCTCATTGTCTTTAGATGAAAAGGAAATTATCAATGGATTTGTTTTGAAACTAAAAAATAAAATAACATGATACACATCGCTTTAAATATTGATGACCGTTATGTACAACATTGTTCTGTGTTAATGTCATCTATTTGTCAAAATAACAGTCCCAAAAATATACATTTTCATATTTTGTCAATGGGGTTACAGAAGTCAAATGTGTCTATTCTAGAAAAACTTTCCAAAAAGTTTCTTGCAAGTATTTCTTTTTATGTAGTAAATAAAGAAAGATTAGAAAGCTTGCCTACAACAGAAAAATGGTCGCATTCGATATATTTGAGATTGCTAATTCCCCAGATGTTAGATCCAAGAATATCACGTGTATTGTATTTGGATTGTGATATGATTGTAAGAGGGAAACTTGATGAACTTTGGAATACTGACTTGTCAGGTAAGGCTGCTGCTGTAGTAGAAGATCTTCATCATTTTAATGCGCCAATGATTGAACGTTTAGGTTATGATCCATACGAGTCGTATTTCAATTCCGGAATGTTGTTAATGAATTTAGAGTACTTTAGAGAGAACCATTGCGTAGATAAAATTTTTGCTTATATGAAGTCTAATTTGTCTATGCTCATTCATCCTGATCAGGATGCTTTAAATGCCGTCTTGCATGGTCAATGTGTTTTTGTACATTGCCGTTGGAATTATCATTATCGTTTTCATGTAAGTTACTTATATCCAGAAATCTTTTTATCAAAAGATTTGAATATGTTGACAAAACGTACTCCTGTAATTCTTCATTTTTCTGAACGAAAACCATGGAATATGAATTGCGATTCTCCTTTTAAGGATGAATATTTCAAATATCTACAAGATACTGAGTTCAATAAATATAAAGTACCTATAGACTGGGGGTATTTACTTAAAATTAAAATGAAACAAATATATAAGTTGTTAAGATGAATTTCATATATTATTTAAGAAATTTAGGGTTCTTTTGCTGGATTATAATAACATATTTTGGTATAATTTGCCCTTTACTAAAATTTATCATTCCTGATTTTATCGGTATGTATCTCATACCGATTGTTATGTTTGTATTTGGATTGACTACATTTCTTGGTAGAAAAAAGCATTTGGAAACTTTTGATTATGCAATTCTTCTCGTAGTGTCTGAGTTCTTCCTGCAAGCAATAGCCTCGTATTTTTCGTATGGGCAACCAATTGTAAGAGGATTGTTAGCTTCTAGAATTTTCTTGGTATTGTTGTTTGCGTATTATTTAGCTTCCAAACAAACTTCTATGGTATATTTGTTCAAGCTGAATATATCATTAAGTAGATATGTGATGCCTCTCTCTCTCTTTGCTTTGTTGGTACTAAATATAGATAATGGAACAATTGCTAATTTCTTCCATGTCTCCTCTGATTCTATTGTAGATAGTAGTGAGGTGAAAGGTTCAATTTTGTCTTACGCAGCTTCTGGTGTTCCGGTCTTCTTTGTTTACTATTTGATAGAATATGTTCAAAGAAGAAATAAAATTGGACTTTATATGATTTTGTTAGTATTAATTTATGCTCTCTTTTGTGCCAAAGGACGTTTGCAATTAGTAGGTTATGTAGGGGTTTTAGTAATTTGTTGTTTACAAAATAAGAAGCCTCATAGTAGAATACTACTTTTATATACACTAGTCGTTTTTTTTGCAATTACACTGTATGATCCTCATCAGTTAGATTCGCTTTCTGCTTTGGGGGATTTTTTTGGTTTAAGTGGAAATGTGGAAGATCAATCAGTTCTTATCAGAGTTACGAATCGTGAGATTATGATGCCAGTTATCTTAACTCATCCAATATTTGGAGTCGGTAATTTGTCCAATCAATTTCATCCTAATTTTTTTGATATATTTCATGAGAAGTTTTATATATCAGATATGGGTTATATGGGCATTATTCTGACAGGTGGTATTGTAAAAAGTATAATTTATATATTTTTCTTTTTCTCTGCATTAAGAAAATGTAATCAGATTGGAAGACAAGTTGATATTATCAAGTATTTAATAATCTTTCATTTGTATATAACGATTGCTGGAGGTGATACATTTATGTATCATTATGATATACCTCTTTTGATTGCTCCTTTACTAAATATAAAATGCTTAGAGGATAAAAAATATCCTTTATTTGGAGGATAATATGATGAGAGATATACATATTTCAAAAATAAAGGGTATTGGTATAAGCTTGATGGTATTAGGACATGCTTTGTGGCTAGGACCATTACGAGATATCATTTATCTTTTTCATATGCCTTTATTTTTCATTACTACAGGGTATCTCTTTAAGGAGACTTGGCTTAGTACCCCCCCATTATATGTTAAAAATCAATTTCGTAAACAGTATTGGGTGTATGTTAAATGGTGCTTATTTTTCCTTCTGTTGCATAATGTATTTATGTATTTAGGAGTGATGAATGAATTTTATGGTTACAAAGGTCTGGGATATGAACCTTATTCCAGGATTCAATTAGTTAAAAAAGCCATTCGAATAATTGTTTTTATGGATGGAAATGAACCTTTGCTTGCAGGCTTTTGGTTTGTTAAAACTTTGTTCGTGGCAACAACTTTGCTTTGTTGTCTTAGAGCTACACTAAAATATATTTTGAATAAATTTAATATTCATTCTTTTTATATTAATATGATTTTGTCAATAGTCATGCTGTTAGCTCTTCTTTTTTTATTTTATTTCTTTACCATAAAAACCATATTTGTTGAGCCTAAGGAAATTATAGCTATGATATTTTTGCTATTTGGTATGTTGCTGCATAAAATCAAAAAATATTCGAGTCTTATAGTAATATGTTTAATGGTACTTTTTGTTTTGGTCTATATTTCCTTTGGAGCAGTTAATATGTTTGCAGAAACATTTGCCAAAGCTTTGGAAATCTTATTAACAGGAACGATAGGGTGGATTTTTATTTATAAAGTATCAAATATTTCTTGTAAAATAGATACATTTTTGGCATATTGTGGAGATCATTCTTTGCAGATACTTATTTGGCATTTGTTATGCTTTAAAATTCCTACATTATTATATTTATATGTGACGAACAAAGATATAAATAAAATAAGTGCTATACCAAATTTACAAATTGAAAATATACCTTATATGCTTCTGTGTACATTGGCTGGTATAATACTACCTCTGTTTATATGCAAAGTTTTAAATAATTGTTTGATAATTAAAAGATTAAATCATGAATAATAAAACAATAGTTCTCGTAGACAATCATTATTGGTCTTTGAATCATTTTCGAGGATATCTTATACGCTATTTCTTAAGCCATGATAATAGGGTTATTGCATATACACCTTACCCTACACACTTGGATGGTACTATAGATGGTGTAGAATATCATTTTTTAAATATGAACCGTACCTCTACTGGAGTAACGGATACATGTAAATATTTTTTTTGCTTATTTAAAGGAATTTTAAAGGCAAAACCGGATTTAGTTATAAATTATACGATAAAGCCTGTTTTGTTGGGTTCACTTATCTGTCGTTTGCTGTCTATTCCATGTATCTCAATGTTTCCTGGTATAAGTTATTTGTTTACTTCTCACTCTGTAAAAAGTAAATTATCTAAGTTTGTTCTTAAGTTCGCTATAAAGAAATGTAGAAAGATTTTGGTTTTGAATGAAGATGATAAACAAACATTAGTTGCTAATAAGCTTTATAATGAGAATCAAATTCTAGTTTTGAAAGGCGGTGAAGGTGTTGATACAAATACTTATAAACAATCTTCTGAGAGAGATTTTGAAGAACCTATTAAGTTTATAATGCTTTCTCGACTGCTTAAGAACAAAGGTACTTTAGTCTATATTGAAGCAGCAAAAAAATTATCCCAAGAGAGAAATGTTAAATTCTATTTGGCCGGAGGAATTGATGCGACTCATCCTGAAGGGATACAAAAAAGTGACCTTGAAAAAGTAATGAATGGAAAAGTTGAATATATTGGTCCAATAAATGTGCATGAGTGGTTTCCAAAATGCGACTGCTTTGTGCTACCTTCTTTTTATAATGAGGGTATGAATCGTTCTATAATGGAAGCGATATCATATCAGATGCCAGTTATTACGGCTGATAATAAAGGCTGTCGTGAAATGGTTATTGAAGGAGTAACAGGCTATGTTGTACCTAAAAATGATTCTACTGCTCTTTATGAAGCAATGAAAACTTTTTGTGACTTAAATAAATCTCAAAAAATTAAAATGGGAGAGGCCGGAAGAGTTTTAGCAGTAAAAGTGTTTGATGAAAATAAAGTACTTAAACAATACATAAATATTTTTGAACAGATATGATTCTATTTTCAGTAATATTGTTAGTTACGTTTTTTTGTCTACATAAAGATGATAATGATGGGATGGAGAAAACGAGGTTACTTCCTATACGGGGCATTTTATGTGTCTTGATAGTTCTGCATCATATATATCGCGAATTCCCTGATATTTTCCCACGAATATTTTTTATATACAATAACGTAGGCTTTTGGATAGTTAGTTTGTTCTTTTTCTTTTCTGGATATGGTCTAGCAGTTAGCAATGATAAGAAAGTAAGATACCTATCTATTCACTTTATCAAAGGAAAAATACAAAAGATATTGTTTCCTTCCTTAGCGATATTTATTATTTATATATTGGTATATTCTTTTGCAGGCGAATTCACTTTTAAAAATTGGTGGCTATTAGCGAGCAATGGGCAATGTATTCCATCTTCACATTGGTTTGTTTATGTATTGTTTATACAATATTTTCTTTTCTTCTTATGCTATAGGCTAAATAGTCAGTATTCATTTTACTTTTATATACTTAGTACGCTGATTTTGATGTTATTCTTATATATTATTGATTTCCCTTCAATATGGTATAAATCTACAATATTTATGCCTTTAGGGATTCTCTATTATGAAAGAAAAAATCATGGTGCCTTAAAGAAAATAGTGTTGGTAGTAGTTGTTTTGATATGTATGATTGTTTATGGTTTGTATACGCATGATATTATACTATATAAAGCTTTTGGAAACATTTTTCTGAGTGTTGCAATCATAGCAATGTTCCTTTTCTTTTCTAAGCGTTATGTTGTAAAGAGTAAGTTATGGAATCTATTTGGTAAGAATAGTATGTACATATATATGTTTCATCAACCAGTTCTGGATTCTTTTAAAGGATTCATGGTAGATTCTAATCTCTATTTTATTGAAGGGGCTACAATCCTTGTTGTAATTATTTCTTTAGCGTGAGCTTTTTTGTTTAATAGAGTGCAAGTGAAAAATTATATAAAGTTTGTATAAATCATGATAAATAAAATAATTGAATACCATTGGATTTTAAGGTCAATGTTTTTTACCATATATTTTAATTTTCATTATCTTCCTTGTTCACAGGCAATTAAGTTGCCAATTATTCTTTATAAGCCAAAATTGTTAGCGTGTAAAGGTTCTTTGGAGATACGGGGCAAAGTTAGATTTGGAATGATACAATTAGGCAGAAACATGGTTTCTTTATACCCTAATAATGGAATTCGATTTGAAAATTATGGGAATATAATTTTCAATGGAGGATGTCATATAGGCAATGATAGTGCAATATCTGTTGCCAAAACTGGCAATTGTTTTTTTGGCTCGAACTTTATCGCTACGACTTCTATTAAAATAGCATCCTATTGTTCTGTTAGTTTTGGTAGTAACGTCCTTTGTGGTTGGAATTGTATTATTACTGACACAGATTTTCATCAGCTTGTCACATTATCAGGAAAAAAAGTAAAGGCTTTTGCTCCTGTCAAAATTGGGGATGACGCATGGTTGGGAATGAATACTGTTGTTCTTAAAAATACTGTTCTTCCATCTAAATGTGTTGTAGCTTCAAATTCGTTGTTAAATAAAAAATATGATGTCCCAGAATTGTCATTATTAGCAGGACAACCAGCAACTTTTAAAAAGGAAGGTGTTTACAGGGATGTTAGAAACGATAAGATAAATTATTAATTACTGTTTATATTATTGAAACTTATGGATAAAACATATAGTATCATTATCCCACATAAGAATATCGTTCCTTTGCTAAAACGGTGTTTGGAATCTATACCGGATAGGAATGATATTCAGGTTATAGTGGTTGATGACCACAGTGATATAAAAAATATTCAGCAAATAGAGAAATTGTGTATGGCTAATCATGCTGATTTAGTTAAGACTCAAGAATCAAAAGGTGCTGGATATGTAAGAAATATTGGACTTAGATATGCTAGCGGTAAATGGGTGCTATTTGCTGATGCTGATGATTTCTTTCATTCTGAAGCTTTTCAGGAATTGGATAAATTTGTCAATTCTAATTATGATGTAGTCTATTTTTATTGTGATAGCAAAAATAGCGACAGTTTGAAACCCGATAAAGATAGAGTCCCTGCAATAAAAAATGGAATATTGAATAAAGACTATGATCTTTTGAGATATAAATCCTCTGTTCCATGGGGAAAATTAATAAGTATGAACTTGATACGAGAGCATGACTTGAAGTTTGAGGAAGTAATTGCCTCAAATGATATCATGTTTTCTGTAACAACTGGGTATGCTGCGAAAAATATCGCTTGCATATCTAAGCCATTATATTGTGTGACAACGAGGAGAGGTTCGCTTTATGCTAAGCCGACTCCAGAGAGAATGAAGTCTCGTTTTTATGCAAGTATTAGAGTTAATAGTTTCTTAAAAACGATAAATAAATTAGAGTATAGAAATGAGCCTTTAAGAGATTTGTTTTATTTCCTGCCAATAGATTTAAGCTTTTTTGTAAAGGGATTGTATCTATGTAAAAAACAGGAATCGTGGACTAATTTTTTACTTCATTTGTCAGATACGGTAAGTTTAAATTTTAAAATATTTATTAAACGAAAGGGGTTATGGAAAAAATAAAGGTTTTATCAATAATGCATTTGGACCAGTTTAAAGAATGCATGAACGATAATATGCCTTCGCAAAAAATGTGGGGGCTGTATGAAATGTCCCAAAAAAAGGATATAGATTTAAAAATTCTTCCATTTGGATGTTCAATGTTTAGTATAATCAAAGAAATCAGATTATTTAAGCCAGTAGTAGTTTATCTTCCTTTCTTTGATAGTAAAAAATTCTTTTTAGCTTTCTTATTGAAGTTGCTACACATATTTAACTTCAAAGTGTTCGCTTTATGTCATTTTACCATTATACCAAAATCTATATTGGGTAAATTGTATTGGGGAATTTTTTATAAAGCTATGGATCGAATGTTGTTCTTTTCCCCTAAAAGCTTGAATGATTGTGTCGAGTCTGGGTTGATGAGTAAAGGGCAATGTGAGGTGATTCATTGGGGGATGGATTTAGCTTGGCTGAGAGAACATTCAAAAGTATCTTATGGTGAAGAATTTGTATCTACGGGTAAGGAAAATAGAGATTTTAGAACTTTGCTTAAAGGTTTTAAAGGAAGATGTGAAAAATTGATTGTTTTTACTAAAAAGGAAAATCAGGGTGCAGATTATCATTACTTAGAGCATTCAAATGTAACATCTAATATTAAAATTTTATATCCAACAGAAAAGAACTCTTTCTTGCAAGCATTAAAATTGAGCTCAAGTTGCAAGGCTTATGTAATTCCGCTTATAAAAGAGAGAATAGATTATTGTGTAGGTCACACTTCTATAGTAGAGGCTATTGCTTTGCATAAAATGGTTTTGTCAACATACAATCCATATTATCCAATTAACATTGAGCAAGAAGGTATTGGGTATTTTGTAGAAGCTAATTCTCCTGAATCTTGGAAGGCAGCTTTAGATAAAGGAATTGTATATACAGATAGAGTAGAAGATAAGTTTGAGAAACTTTCTCAGACCTATAATATTGAGAATTATGCTCAAGAAATATACGATGTTATATTGATCTTAGCTAAGTCATAATGATTAAAAATATGGGACAGTGTAATAAATTAGCGATTGTAATTCCTGCATACAAGGCAAAATATTTAGGAATGACATTAGAATCGATTAATAAACAAACGGATAAGCGATTCCATCTTTATATAGGTGATGATAATAGTCCTGAGGATTTAGGTCAGATAGTTAATGGTTATATGGGTAAATTCCAGATAACTTATAAAAAGTTTGATGAAAATCTTGGAAGAAAGGATTTGATAGCTCATTGGGAAAGATGTATTGATATGGTTCAGGATGAACAATATATTTGGTTCTTTTCTGATGACGATATGATGTCAAATAATTGTGTTTCTAGTTTCTATGCGGTATTGGATAAAATCCCAGATAAGGATATTTACCATTTTCCTGTCAAAATTATAGATTCTAATTCTGAAGTTGTAACTCCGAAAGGTTATGATAAGCAAAGTTTTCCACCATTTTTATCTAAAGAGCAATATGCAATGGGAAGATTGTTTTTTAAATATAATAGTTTTGCAATAGAATATGTGTTTAAGAAACAAACATTTATAGATAAAGGCGGATTTGTTAAGTTCGACTTAGCTTGGGGATCTGATGATGCTACATGGATACGCATGTCAGAGAATGATGGAATCTATTCAATAGAATCATCTTTTGTTTATTGGCGCTTGAGTGAGGTGAATATATCACCAACAAAGAGTATGGAGATTATAAAGAGAAAACTACAGGCTTCTTTGAATTATTTGGCATTTATAAAGAATCATGTTTGTTCTAATTCTGTAGATATTGGTATCTTCAATTATTGGCTTCATACAATGTATAATTCAAGTAAGTATATCACTTTAAATTCTATTCAGGTCTTTAATAGACAGTTTTGTGATTCTTTTAAGCCTTCCATATTTCAGTTAGCTAAGCTTCATTTAATAAGTTATATTTTTCATTTTAATAGGTAGAGTATGACGATTTCTATTTTTGATGTTTTAGGTGCATATTGTGGTATGCACTATTACGATATGGCTTTTGCCGAAATTTTAAGAAATAAAAAGCAAACAGTTCTGATTTATTCTAATTTTTCAGAGTGCTCAAATAAAAAGGCTAAGCTTCCTAATGTGTTTAGTTGTGGAAAATTCAAAGGGATAGTCTTTTTGCTTTATTCTTATTGCTTGTTTCTTAGTTTAGTTTTATCAGTAAATAAGAAAAAACGTATTATTTATTTGACTTATGGTGAATTATATGAGTTGCCTTTTTTATTGATGGCTTCTCTTTCAAATCATATTTATGTTGATGTTCATGAAATTCATGCTCTGAAATACAAGGATGATTCAAAAATATCCAAGTTGTTTGAAATAATTTATAAAAAGTGTATAAACAATGTAATTTTTCATTCACAGCGAACTTTTGATGTTTTAAAAGCAGATGGTCTTCGGATGATGTACGTACCACATTTTAAATATGTATTCAAAAAAACTTATGATGAAAATCAAGTTGCTGATGACATGAAAATATGCTTTTTGGAAAATAGACGAAAGTTCTTATTTTTTGGAAACCTTAGTACGGTAAAAGGAATAGATACAGTACTTGATGTCTTCAAAAATATGGATGAATCTTTGAATTACGAGTTGGTAATAGCTGGTAAAAATGTAGAAAAAATTGATTTCTCTTCAATTGCATCGGACAAAATTAAAGTTTTTGATAGGCATATAAATGATGATGAATTGGTATATTTATATTCAAAAACTGATTATATTTTGTTGCCATATAAGAAATCTTCACAAAGTGGTATTTTTGCTATGGCTGCTTATTTCCATAAGCCAATGTTGCTCTCTGATATACCTTATTTCCGATTGATGATAGAAGAATTTCCTTCGTTTGGAAAGTTGTCGAAGTTGTATAATTTTAAAGAATTGGTAACGAAAAGTGTAAATGAAGATTTGTCTTCTTATTATTCTCCAAATGATATTGAACGTTTTGAAATGAAAAAGGAGATAGATCACTTTCTCAATAATTTTCTAACTGAAAATTGATTTCATTACGACTTTATACTTTGGAAAAATAATTTCGAATGTCTTTCTGTAGATATGTATTTTAGTATTGGGCATAAAGGAAAAACTTTATAACAGGAACTGATAGGGCAAAGAGAAATGTCTAACTATATTCATATTTTGAAATTATTGGTAGATGGCGATGCCTTCTGTAAACAAGGTGTGGAGATAATGAATGATTATAATGAAATAATTTAATAAAGGAATCCTACCTGTTGGCGGAATTAAAAAACCGCCTGAAAATTAGTATATTTTTATGGAGAA
>ERZ1035051.118-NODE-118-length-33262-cov-33.909085_pt1 | contig 33262 bp, 23 predicted proteins | sample MGYA00520586_ERZ1035051 | MGnify/ENA primary metagenome ERZ1035051 (study PRJEB33766, sample SAMN09781692) | gut metagenome | biome: gut microbiome | host: Homo sapiens | place: Madagascar | study: EMG produced TPA metagenomics assembly of the PRJNA485056 data...
ATCATAGTAGGAGCAGTTGTCAAATCGCCATCATACTTCCACATCCAGACATCCAGACCATTCTTCTTAATGTCTGTCTTGGTACATGCTACACCAGGCCAGTTACCACCGGTAAAGTTGTCTGTATTATTCCAAGCCCAGCAGTCAACTAAGCTCCAGTCTGAAGGAGCGAGGAAGTAAGCGAAGATACCAGTTGGAGTAGGAATAACTACTTCCTTCTTCTTGTTGAAGGTAGCAGTACCAGTCTTAGCCTTATCCTCTGCATTAGTTGCGCTCCAAGTTACAGTCTTGCTCTCGCCTTCCATCATGTCAGCACCGAGAGTGAAGGTAACTGGCTTACCAGGAGTAAGAGCCACCTGCTCGCCATCGCCAATCTTATACCAACCGCTCTTGGCATTGTCGCTGAGGGTTGCTGTTACAGAAATCGTCTTCTCGAAGTCACCACCGTTAGGACTCAAAGTAACCTTGGCTGTTGTGTTGACAGGAGCATCGAGCGTCTTGACATTTGAACCACCGTCATACTCCAAGTAGATATCGCCTGTAATACCAGTGATGTCACTTGACTGCTTGTCATTACCATTATTCAGAACCACATTGAAGCTCTCTACTCCATCGAAAGTCTTGTACCAGTAGTTGACACCACCAATCTCTTCAGGACCATCCATGGTCTGACCGTGCCATGCACCTGTCAACTCCTTTTTTGGAGTACCAGGAACCCAAGCATAGATAGTTGGAGCATTGTCTGCCTTTACATATACGGTGATAGATGCGTTAGGATCCACCTTGGTGAAGGATACAGAACCATTCTTCTCACTCTTGTCGTTCTTAGCATACCATGTTACAGTCTTGCTCTGCTTGAAGTTCATGTCTTCACCGATAGTGAATGTCTTGGTCTCGCCAGGAGCCAACTCTTCCTTGTCCTTACCTTCTACCTGGAACCAACCAGAAGTTGCCTTACCGCTAAGGCTTACCTCTACAGTAACAGTATTGGTGCGGAAAGTACCACCATTCTGAGAGAACTTCAAACCAAACTCATTAGTCTGTGGCTCAACCCATGTTGTACCATCTTCCTCATGACCATCATAAGCCTGATCAGCCTCTGACTTAGACTTAGGAGTCTCATTATAGATGAAAGGACCATCCTCACCTATCTGACCGCCCTTCCAGTCCTTCACGAGAACACGGAGCTGACCCTGAGTAGCAGGAGCATCAACGGTGATAGTAGAACCAGTGTATGTCTTGCCTGTTACCACGTCGGTATAAGTACCATCAGGGCAATCTGTGAATGTTGCACCACCATTGATGGCTACGAGTGCATAGCTGTCATTCTTATAAGCACGCTTGAAGGCGATACCACCCTTGGCAGGAGTACAACCATCGTCGGTCCACTGACCCTTACGGAGAGCAGGAACAGCCTGACGAATCTTGTTCAGACGGATGAGGTGCTGAGCGACATCATGATTCAATGTAGCAGCCACATTACCTGTTGCCTTGTAGTCACCGAAATCAGATGCTTCTACATCACCAGTGAGGTAACCACCGAAGTAAGCACGACCAGTTTCTGAAAGAGGACCGTGAGGACCTCTGTCAATCGGAGCACCGCGACGGAAACCTACCTCAGAACCATAATAGAGACATGGAATACCACGGAAGGTAAACATCAGAGAGAGATTCTCTGCCCACTGAGCATCATCACCAGAGAAACGGAATTGGTCGTTGGTTTGCTGAGGACCGTAGTCGTGGCTATCTACATATACTACATTATAAGTAGCATCATTATATCTCTTGTCACCTGACTTTGCCAAACCGTATGCGGCGGCAGCATTACCGAAGTTGTAGTGCAATGGGAAGTCGATCACATGGAAACCACTTGCCTGAGAATAGTCTGGCTCATGCCACTTACCATTCACCATAAAGGTATTGTCGCTTGTTGGTGTTGGGGCATTGTCTGACTCACAGAGAGCCATCTGATGGTCATCCACACCTGTACCGCCATTGGCTTTATCAAAGAGTACCTGTGTATCCCAGTAAGACTGGCTGCCATCCCATTTGTCGAGCAAGTCCTTTGGAGCCTGCCATGTGTAATAATAGCAAGAGAGGTTATCCTGACCACGGTAAGTGACATCACTGTAACGGGCGCAAACCTCACCATACATGAAGAATGGAGCCTTGTTCAATCGCTTGTCCTCATACTTCTTACCGAGGGCTGTAAACTGAGGAATGAACTGCTTGCAGAATGTCAAACGTGAGATATGACCGGAAGTATCGATACGGAAGCCATCGACACCCATCTTGATGAAGCTGCCGTAGCACTTTACGAGATAGTCTGCTACGTAGTCGTTCTCGGTGTTCAGGTCAACACAGTCACCTGCAATCTGAGCCCACCAGCGATTAGGAAAGTCCCAGTTAAAGTCACCAAAGTGGTGCCAGTAGTTGTGAACATCCTCGTTCTTACCACGGACGTTCTTCAACAAGCCAAGACGACGCTGATACTGCTCATAAGGGACACTTGTAAGGTAGTCGGAACCCAACTTCTCCTCGTTAGGAATCATACAAGCATCGATGAGTGCCTGAGTTGCCAAGTCGGTATTACGGTCAAACTCCTTGCAGAGTGTCTGCTCACCGAAGTTACCGGTATGGTTGAGCACGATGTCGAGGATAATCTTGATACCCTTTTCGTGAGCCTTGTCAATGAGTTCCTGGAACATGGCGTCACCGTCCTTGCTACCATCGCTGCTCTGATAACGGCAGTCCACATGCTGGAAATCCATGGCATGATAACCGTGGTAATCATAACCGGATGCGTTCTGCACTACTGGTGTAATCCAGATGGCAGTGAAACCGAGTGCCTTGATGTAGTCGAGTTTGTCGATGACACCCTGGAAGTCGCCTCGCCAGCAAGGGTCTTTTGTTTTGATCTGCTCTGACTGGTTATCCCAGCAGAGCACATTGTTACCAGTATCACCATCATAAAAACGCGTAGTCATCATGAAGTAGATACTTTCGTCTCGGAAGTCCGTACGATTCGATGTAAAGACATCGGTCGCTACCGACTGCATAGAGACGAGAAGGAGCAGTAAAGCTGCCCAAAGCTTCTTAGTAAACCTTCTCATAAATTGTGTTGTTAAGTTAAGATATTTAGTTATTTATCATTTGTGTGCAAATATAATAATAATAGGTGTAAGCAGCAAATAAACAAGCACTTAACCCCCACTTTTTATATGCAATCGATTGCATCAGAACGTAAAATATGATTGCACAATCGTTTGCACAAAATCTTTCAAAGATTTCCTCTCAAAAGTTTGCATAATTAAAAACCTCTCTTAGACCATGAAGTAATGGTTTAAGAGAGGTGTAGTATTTAAACCGAAAAAATGCTTAAAGTAATTCTTTAAGTGCTTTCCTTACTTCAAAGTTAGGAATACCTAAAGTATAAACGCCCTCGTCATAATCCTTGATGGTCAGATAACCGGATCTATAGAGTTCTTGACATCACGATAAGCCTTCAAACTATCCTCATATTCTTTCAGCTGTTCTTCTATCCGTTTCATATCCATCTCCTTTTAAAACGTTTAACTGAAATGTGATGCAAAAATAAGCTATTTTATCGAAAATACCCAAAAAAACAGCAAGAATCCTTCAAGTTATCAGCAAATTACTCAAAAACAGTTTCTCCCATATTCAATGAGTTAAGACGTTTATGAATTATAGAAATCTGCCCCATCCCCCTCACTAACAACCTGCTAAACGAAAAACGAGGATTGCATCCCTGCAACCCTCGCCTAACTTTAGTAAAAGATGATTAATAAAAGTTTGCTATATAAACTCTGTATATTTTTGTTTCAAACTCATTTCATCTGAATTTTCACTTAATCCCAGAGCGGCTTGCTGCTGGAATTAGATTCTGACTCATTCTCCTCATCGAAATCGTAATCAAAAGAGGAGAAGTTGTTCTTCTTGGCACAGGTTCCATAATAATCATTCTGATATGGATCAGCACCTGATTTTGAACCAGTCTGCAGTAGTGACTCCACAACTACAAATCTTACTGAAACATTCGGTTGTATATATTTCTTTTTCATTTTACTCTTTGCTTACTTGTTCTACAATGCTTATATTTACTTAACCACGAACTTTCTGCCGTTGTGGATATAGATACCACCTGCTGTAGGCTTCTCTACCTGCTGACCACTCAAGGTGTAGTATTTGCCGTCATTCAACTTTGTGCTCTGATTTACCACCTCGTTAATACCTGTTGTACTACCGACATTAGCAAAGTCAAAGAAGAGCGCAGGAATCTTCTTGGCACCTGATGACGTATCAAAGTCATCATATTTTACACCTAATTTCAACTTGTCTGCAGTTTCCTTAGTCACAGGAAGATAGCAACTATTGCTGAAGAAGGCTAATTTGCCATTTGAAATCCAGAAGCCCAAAAGGAAATCATTTGGTTGATATCCAGAAATTCCCACGTAATTGGCATTTCCAAATCCAAAGAGATAATTGTAAACATCACCTTCAGCCTTATGTTCTACAGTAGGTACTACCTGAGAGGTGATCAGAGGCTTCAACAAGTTTGTACCTTTATAATCTGCTGTTTCAGCCGAAGCATTATACTCCTCAATCGGAATCACCAAGGTATTGTATGTTGTCAGCGAAGCACGTTCACGCACTTCTGCTCCACCTTTAATAGTCTCTGCAGTCTTCTTTGTAGCGAGGATTACACCTGTATTAGAAGGAATCACGTTATCTTTTCCTGTTTCATCGGCAGAAATCTTCTTCAAAGAGAAACTAACTGTTCCATCGGCTTCATTAGTATTCATTGCATCCACCACAAAGATGTCTACATCGTTAGAAATCTTCCATGCCTTAGCTGAACTCCAGGTTCTGAAGTACTTATAGTCACCTCTCAAGCGAATGTTACGCTTATTATCTAAGCTTTTATAAACAACATCGTTAAAGTCGCGCAACTCCAATTCCTTGTTCTCGGTAATGGTGTAATAGTAGTCAGTAACATCATTACCATCAACATTATATGTATAGAAGAAGAGACGTACTGTCCAGCGTCCAGCTGGGCGGTTCCAGATGATATTATAATCCTCTTCTGGATTAGCATTTTCAGATGTATAAGAAATCTTATTTGGATCGTAAGAGGTTGCTGCATGACCATCACCACCGCCTGTATAAGGAGTTTTAGCCTTCATGCTGGCATCGTCCTTGGTATCCTCATGCCAGTTGATTTTTTGTTTGTGATTACCTACAAATCTGAACTTTGATTTTCCGTTATCTTCTACAGTTGTTATAATGGTAGCCTTATAACACTTATCTGTTTCATCATAAGTCATATCAGCAGCTGTAGAAGCATAGTTCCAAACTTCTTTACCTGTTGTTTCATCAACTTTCAAAGTACCTGGAATAGCATCACCAACCATAGAAATTGAGGTAATAATCTCACCCTTAATACGCTTCTGAACTTGACCACGAATACCAAGATGTTTCTTTGTATCTGTCTGTTCCCAAACACCATTAGATGGGTTGAATTCAGCTACAAAAGAACCAGCATAAGAGCCTGGTTTCATTGGATCCTCATTTGGTGAGAACTCATTATTTGGTGAAGCATCTTTAAAATCAAGACCACCATTACCCAACAAGAAGAGTTTGTTGGTGGTTGGAACTATCTCAACACCTGGTTTACAAGTTTTATATTTTTCTTTTGTATAGTTTATTAATTGCTCATGGTGTTTATCCTGCACGTAATTAGCAATCACATAATATGAATGATCTGCAGAGAAACTAACAGTACCATAAAATCGATTACTAAAACTATCAGCAACACCTTTACGAGAGTCGTAGACTGGGAGAGCTGTCGCATTCTTGGCATCGCTGATAAAATATGCCACACGCTTGGTCGGTGTATGTTTAAACAGCCACTTAGAAGGCTCATGTGTATTTTTATCTATTGTGATAAACACCTCATAGATACCATCTGAATATTCATTTTCATTCTCATTACGCGTAGTTATATTCCAATAGTTGGTACCCTCATCCAAGTTTTCAGAACCTTTAAGATCCAACTGGTCTGTAGTCATATCAGTTTTAGGGCAAGTATAGCTAATACCATAAGCTTTATTAGGACCATAAACCTTAACAGCCTTACCAAATTCATTGACTCTCATCACCTGAGCATGAGCAGTAAGAGAAGCAGGTATCTCAACCATATATACAGCATTACCCTCATCATCATTCTTCTGCCGCTGGAACTTAAACACAGCATCATCATAAGTTACTTTAGCACCACTAAAGCTAAAGAAGTTACCAGCGAGATAATATCCCTTGGTATAAACACGTCCCTTAAGACGATTTTCTGTTTCAGCCCAAGTATCATCGGTTGTGCTGCCGCTGCCAGTTGAGCCACCTGATTCAGAAGCATCATACTTAATCTGGTTATTTTCATAATCATAAGTAATGGTATAAGAAGTCTTACCTGGAGTAGGAACTATCTTCAGGGCTTTATCTCCATTTTCATAAATCGGCTGATAAGTATCTGTCAGAAGCAAATCTTCTTTTGTACTTTGAGGTCCATACTCCTTGCCGTCCCTGACAATACGGAACCAAATAGCCTCTGTGCCAGAAGGCACATTATCCAAAGTACAAGTATAAATTTTGCCATCTGTCGTGAGAAAATGGAAATTATTGTTATCGTCCCACTTTTCTTGATTATACTGACTTTTAACGGTAATAGTGGGATGAGTTGTTTCTGAACCACTACCACCACCAGTTGAACCACCACCTGCTGAAGGAGCATCGGTTTTACCAATATTATTGTAATATTGATTGTTAGCTACTTCAAAACCACCATTATTTGGTCCTGGATACTGATTGCCTTGACCACCACTTCCATTATTAAAAATAATACGAGCATTAGCAAGAGAACAAGAACCCAATTCGATAGTCCATGTTACCACTTTGTTGTTATTGACATACGTTATGTCCGTAGCTACAGCTTCTTGACCAGGCCACTTTTCTGTCACCCATTCAGAACCCACAGTTGTTTTAGTACAATCATATACATAAGCAGCATACTTTGTCCATCCATTATTATCAATGAAATGGACGGTAACAGTCTCTGCCATCATTTTCAGTGGTATGCTCATTAAGAAACACATCACCATCATCATTAGTGTAAATCTTTTCTTCATAACTATATTAAACAGTTTTAAACCATTTTTTTACAAGGGACTTATTTGTCAATTTCAAACAGAGTTTCTTGGTCACCTTAGAGGTATAAACATGATTATCATTATCCTTGACCTCAAATCCGGTACTCGGACATTGGAAATAGACAGTCACATCGGTTGCCTTTACCGTTTGCGATATGGACAATAATGCCCAAACCGCCATTAAAAACGTAAAAAATCTTTTCATCTTTTATTTAAGTTATTATCTATATGTTGTTCTAAGCTTCTATTGGCAGATAGATGACCTTGTACTTTTCAGTTAGGTAATCATCACTTCTTTTAGAAACTTATAAGTCATTCTTAACTTTGTCTAATTTTTTAAGATGAACATGCTTTTAGCAAAAGCCACTACTTAATCAGAAACGTTTATTATACAAACTTTTATCTCGGCAAAGTTAGAAAAAATATCTAAAACCTGTTCACTTTCTCCCCATATTTCTACACTTATTATTGTGCAATCGATTGCACAATCGGCATTTTTTTAGCCAATTCCCTTTGTCATTTCAAATAAAATGAAAAGCCCTTTATTCTGCTTAATATCACCCAACAGCTGACCATTGTAATCCAAATCCGTATCAGTCAGACGAAGGTAAGCGTAAGTGGCAGGAACTAAACCTTCTGCACTATAAAACGAAAAACGAGGATTGCATCCCTGCAATCCTCGTCTAACTTTAGTAAAAGATGATTAATAAAAGTTTGTTATATAAACTCTGTATATTTTTGTTTCAAACTCATTTCATCTGAATTTTCACTTAATCCCAGAGCGACTTTCTTCTGGAATTAGATTCTGAATTATCCTCCTCATCGAAACCGTAATCCCAAGAAGAGAAGTCGTTTTCCTTGGAGCAAGCTCCACCATGTTCACCTGGGCCAAAATTAACTCCAGTTCCAGCCAACAGTTGAGACTTCTCAACTGCTAAACTTACTGAAACATTCGGTTGTATATATTTCTTTTTCATTTTATTCTTTGCTTACTTGTTCTACAATGCTTATATTTACTTAACCACGAACTTTCTGCCGTTGTGGATATAGATACCACCTACTGTAGGCTTCTCTACCTGCTGACCGCTCAGAGTATAGTATTTGCCATCATTCAACTTAGTGTTCTGATTTACCACCTCGTTGATACCTGTTGTACCGCCAACATTATCAAAGTCAAATATGACTCCAGGAACCTTCTTCGCACTGCCAACAGCAGGTCCAAAGTCATCATAACTTGTACCAAGACGTTTCATGTTTGCCGCAGTTACCTTATCTATTGGCAAATAACTACTGTTACTTAAGTATGGCTTGCTACCTTTAGAAATCCAAAATCCAAGGAGATAATCATGTTTGTCACAACTTTCATCACCTGTAGCAATCTGGGTATTATAGTATCCAAAGAGATAATTGTAATTATCCGCGTCAGATGAAGGAATCACACGTGAAACAAGAATTGGCTTCAAGAAGTTTTTATCCTTATATTCTACATCAGTGTTATACTGCTCCATAGGAATTACCAAATTATTGTAGGATGTAAAATCTTCACGAGATTTGAATTTAGCTCCAGATATCTCAGAAGCAGCCTCACTCGTTGTTGCAAGAATCACACCAGTATTAGCAGGAATCACATGGTCATCACCACCAGATACATATCCATTAATATTCTTTAGAGTCATCTTAACAACACCAGATTTATCATCTGTGATGCTACTAACCACAAAGATATCAACCTTATCAGAAATTTTCCATGACTTTTGTGCACTCCATGTTCTCATAAACCTATAGCGACCCAAATTAGTTATATTTTGCTTGTTGTCTTCAGAACCATAAACCACGTCCCCTAAATCGTGTAACTCCATATCCCTATTTGCAGTAATGGTGTAATAATAATCAGTCTTTGGATCATTACCATCACTATAGGTATGGAAGTAAAGACGTACGGTCCAGCGACCTGCAGGACGGTTCCAAATGATGTTCCAACTATTATAATCTTCACTGGTAGGGTCACCCTTTTCAGTATAATCTACTTTGTTAGGATCATTGACATCTGCGGTATGACCAGGAGCGCTTTCTGAATCATAAGGATACTTAGCCATCTCATTTTTATCAGTATTAGTATTCTCATACCAAGTAATTTTTTGATCACGGTTACCTACAAATCTGAATGGTTTTCCATAAGCATCGCTAGTAGTAACGACTCTCGCCTTATAACACTGCTCAGTTTCATCATAAACCATATCTGCAGCATTAGATTTGTAATTCCATGAGCCATCCGCATTTAATGTACCAGGAATAGCATCACCTACCAAAGATACAGAGGTAAGCACTGCACGGTCTGTACGCAGAATAAGTTCACCAATGAAACCAAAGTGATTATTATCCTTACACCTATTATCATCACCTTTGGAAGGATTATACTCAACAATCTGTACACCAAAATTATCTTTTTTAATCTTTATAGGAGCCTCATTTGGAAGAACCTCGTTTTCAGGATCTTTACCTATATACTCAAGTCCACCATTACCCAACATGAAAAGTTTATTAGTCGTTGGACAACTAATAGCATGAAGTTTAGGATTGAAGGCTCCATAAGATTTCGCCCAATCAGCATATTGATTATCTCTTACATAATTGGATATTACATAGTACGAACGATTTGCAGCGAGATTGACTGTAGCAAAGAACTTATTACTAAATTGAGGATTATCCTTTTTGTAAGTATCATAAAGAGGCATAGCAATGGCATCAGGAGTATCGCTGATGAAGTAAGCCACACGCTTCTTTGCTTGATGCTTAATCTTCCACATCTTTGGCTCATGAGTTGTCTTGTCTACAGCAATATATACTTCGTACAATCCATCAGAATATTCAGATTGACTCTTATTACGAGTAGAAAAATCCCAATAATTGTAATTCTCTTTAAATTCTTCCGTTCCATTCAAAGTCTCCCAATTAGTAGACTTAGCCTCTGTTGTAGGATAAGTCTCACTAATGCCACAAGCAGAAGTAGGACCAAATACCTTTACTGCTTTTCCAGTCTCATCGACATACATTACCTGCGCATGAGCAGTAAGAGAAGCAGGTATCTCTACCATATATATATCATATACAGTTCTTGGACCTACATTAATTGAAACATCCTCATCCTTCTGCTGCTGGAACTTGAACACAGCATCATCATAGGTAACTTTATTATCGCTAAAGGTAAAGAAGTTACCAGCGAGATAGAAACCCTGAGTATAAACATGATTTTCGAGACGATTAGTATTCACAGTATTCCAATCAACGGGTGTGCTGCCGCCAGTTGAGCCACCAGTACCGCTGCCGCCACCAGTTTCAGTACCAGAAGGAGCTGTATCAGACATAGTACCATCTGAGTAATAATAATAACCATTCTTAACTTCCATACCTGGTTGACCAGATGCAGGATACTGCTTTCCATTGTTTTGATTATTGAATACGACAACAAGATTCGAAAGCGCAAAGGTTTTCAAGTCGATAGTCCAAGTTACAACTTTATAACCATTGGCAAGAGTCTTTATATCCTCAGAATTTGTCACCTTTTGACCAGGCCACTCACCTGTCACCCAATTAGAACCATCACCATCAGGTTTAGTTGTATCATATACATAAGCAGCATAACTCTCCCATTTCGTTGACTCTTTATCTACAAAATGGATAGTGACACTTTCAGCCATCATTTTCAGTGGTATGCTCATTAAGAAGCACATCACCATCATCATTAGTGTAAATCTTTTCTTCATAATTATATAGCTTTAAACCATTTTTTTACAAGGGGATTATTTTTCAAATTCAAACAGAGTTTCTTGGTCACCTTAGAGGTATAAACATGATTATCATTATCCTTGACCTCAAATCCGGTACTCGGACATTGGAAATAGACAGTGACATCGGCTGCCTTTACCGTTTGCGATATGGACAATAAAGCCCAAACCGCCATTAAAAACGTAAAAAATCTTTTCATCTTTTATTTAGTTAAGTTATTATTTATATGTTGTTCTAAGCTTCTATTGGCGGGTAGATGACCTTAAAACTATTCAGTTAGGTAATCATCACTTCTTTTAGGAACTTATACGTCATTTTTAACTTTGTCTATTTTTTTAAGATGAACATGCTTTTAGCAAAATCCACTACTTAGTCAGAAACTTTTATTATACTAACTTTTATCAGGCAAAGATAGAAAAAATATCTAAAACCTGTTCACTTTTTCCCCATATTTCTACACTTATTATAATGCAATCGATTGCACAAACAGCAGATTTTAGCCAATTCCCTTTGTTATTCCGAATAAAATGATTAGCTTTGCAAAAGCAAATAGGCTGATAAGGTATTATCACCAGAAACTTAAAAGTTCAAATCATGGCAGAATAGATATTAACCAAAGTGATTGTATAACCATTAAGGATTATGACCCTGAAACTAAGCTATTTACGCTTGATATTCCAAACAAAGAGGCTCAGAAAGCGTTGACGTGGTAAGAATAACATAAAATCGGCGCATTTTCCCTCAAAATATGGGAAATGCGCCATTTTTTATATTGCTTTCCAATCAATCAATCCTTTTCCTAACTCATCCAGTTCTATGGCAAGGGCTATTACTTTGCGCTTGTCAGCCTGGAATGGTTCGGCATATTGCTTAGCTTTTATCTGCTTTATAAAGAGCCCTGCGAACTTCATTGTTTGGAATGCCTAACAAATAAATTCCCTCCATGTATCCCTTGATTGTGAGGTAGCCAGACTGATAGAGGAATAATTCTGCTCCTCCACCTGTCACATCCGAGGTCTCTAAAGTATCGCTGTCTATCGGACAATTTTCAAAATCTTTCATCCTTATTTCCATATCATCCACAAACTTTGGAAGCAGCGAGGTTGCACCTGATGAAGCCCAATAGTTCTTCAATCTAAAATCAGAAAGGGCATTGATGAGACTGAATGGATTGAATACATCCACCATATTCTCATAACTGAAATGATAACCATCATAATAAGCCGTCAATTGTGCTACGGCTTCATCGAAAGTCCACTCGTTCTTGGCTGCCAATTTACTGATTTCAGGCTTGAAATCACGGAGAGCTTCTTCCTTCGTAATACCGCAGATGGCAGCATATTCTGGATCAAAACTGATATTGCTCAGGTTATTGAGCACAGAAAAGAGGGAAATCTGTGTAAACTTGGTGATACCTGTGATAAAGACAAACTTCTCGTATTTATCATCTGCCTTAAGAATGGCAAACACTTCTCTATAGACATTTGTGCACGCCTCATGCTCAGGGGTTTTCCAGGAATGCTGCAATGGAGAATCGTATTCATCAATAAGAATCGCCACCTGCTGTCCTGTCTGCTTGCAGGCTGTTTGGATGATGGCATCAAAACGGTCGGCAAGCTGGGCTGTAGGTTTAGGAGTAATACCATACTCATCCTCCAGTCTATCAAAAGTAAGATCTAAATAAGATCGTAATGTTTTCGGTTCAGCACCAGCACGACTCATATCAAGTCTGATGACAGGACGTTTCACCCATTCCGTCTCTAAATCCATGATTTTCAAGCCCTCAAAGAGTTCTTTCTTTCCTAAGAAATAAGCTTCGATCGTATCAACCAGCACAGACTTACCAAAGCGGCGTGGGCGGCTCAGGTAATTATATTTTTTCCCTCTATTGGCAAGTTGCCAGATGATATCTGTCTTGTCAACATAAAGATACCCTTCCCTTCTGATTTCCTCAAAGGACTGGATACCTACAGGCAATCTTCTATCGTTTGTCTCTACCATAATGATCAACTTTTATTTGATTATTTTAAATCACAGCTGCTCCATATACTGCGCACACATTTCGGCACAGCGCTCTCCATCCACGCCTGCGGAAACGATGCCTCCAGCATAGCCGGCTCCCTCACCACAAGGGAAGAGACCCTGGATGCGGACATGCTGCAAGGTTTCACGGTCGCGAACAATGCGGACTGGAGAAGAGGTGCGAGTCTCCGTCGCTATCAGTATCGCCTCATTGGTCAGGAATCCATGCGCATTCTTGCCGAATGTCTTGAATCCTTCCTGCAAACGCTTGCTCACAAATGACGGCATCCAGAAATGAAGCGGACTGGATACCAGACCCGGCGCATAACTGCTCTTAGGCAGGTCGTAACTCAAACGGTTGTTCACGAAGTCGGCCATGCGCTGAGATGGCGCCGTCTGCTTCATGTTGCCCTGCTGCCAGCACTGCTTCTCCAATATCTCCTGGAAATACATCATTTGAAGGGAAGCGTGAGGAGTGAAGAGTGAAGAATCCTCCTGTCTGCGAAGTTCGATTTCCTCCAACACAGCCTGATGATCCTTCACAAATGGCGCTACATCTTCAGGATGCGTCTCCACCACCATGCCCGAATTGCTCCATGCCGTACCACGGTTGCTCGGACTCATACCATTGACCACAAGCTGTTCCGGCCCCGTAGCTGCAGGAATCACAAAACCACCCGGACACATACAGAAACTATATACGCCCCTGCCATCCACCTGGGTTACAAAACTGTATTCGGCTGCAGGCAGATACTTGCCACGACCGTTCTTGTTGTGATACTGTATCTGGTCGATAATCTGGGAAGGATGCTCCAGACGGACACCCACCGCAATGCCCTTCGCCTCAATCTCTATCTTGGAAGAAGCGAGATAGCGATACACGTCACGGGCACTATGACCGGTAGCCAAGATTACAGGTCCACGATAGTTTTCCTCCGCACCCGTCTGCAGGTTGACAGCCTCCACACCTATCACCTTGTCGCCCTCCAAGACGAAGCGGGTCATCTTGGTCTGGAAATGCACCTCACCGCCACACTGGAGAATGGTATTGCGCATATTCTCGATGACACGCGGCAACTTGTCGGTACCGATATGCGGATGGGCATCAGCTAAGATATTCGTATTGGCTCCATGCTGACAGAACACATTCAGTATCTTATCCACACTACCACGTTTCTTGCTGCGGGTATAGAGTTTGCCGTCACTATAGGCACCTGCGCCACCCTCACCAAAACAGTAGTTGCTCTCGCCATCCACCTTCTGGGTTTTGGTGATATTACTGAGGTCTTTCTTGCGCTCACGCACATCCTTGCCACGCTCCAAAACCACCGGTCTGTAACCCAATTCGATGAGTTTGAGGGAAGCAAAGAGACCGCCAGGTCCCTCTCCCACCACGATGACACAAGGCTTACTGCTCACGTCGGGATATTCCGTATGGACATACTGATCGTCCTGCGGAAACTCATTGATATAGGCACGCACCTTGAGATTGACAAAGATGGTGCGCTGGCGGGCATCGATGCTTCTCTTGAGTACTCTCACCTGGTTGAGTGTTCTCACATCCAACCCCTTTTCCTTGGCGAGATAGCGCTTGATGCCTTCCTCGCTCGCTGCCTGTTCTGGCAGAATTCTGATTTGATATTCCTCGATCATATTATTAGGATTTTCCTTTTTTGATTACACCTCCATGGTAGCCATGACTTCCAATGTATCCAAATTGTACATGGTGAACTTGCCGTCCTCCAAGGTGGCGACGGTAGGAGGATTTCCGCCCTTAGGGAAGGTGATGCTGCCCGTATTGCAGATGGCACGGTCGGAATGCGACAGTTCCCAGAGATGAGAATGACCGTAGATGATGGCATCATAAGGTCCCTTAGGCATATTCTCCTTATTATATATATGTCCGTGGGTCAGCAGGTATCGCTTGCCGTTATCCACGAGCAGGGCGTAGGTTTCCATGATAGGGAAATCGAGCAGCATCTGATCGACCTCTGCATCACAGTTGCCACGTACAGCGATAATTTGGTCTGCCAGACCATTGAGGCGCTCCACGATGCCCTTAGGGTCGATGCCCTCCGGAATGCGGTTGCGGGGACCGTAGTTGATGATGTCACCCATGATGCACATCATATCACACTTCTGAGCCTCATAGAAGTCGAGTGCCCGTTCTAATGCTGGCAAGCAGCCATGTATATCCGAAAATAAGAGGTATTTCATAATTCTTCTTTCCTTTTAATTTCTATTATTTTGATGCGATTCTGTCACCGTTGATCCATTGTGACGGATAACGTGATGCAAAATTAGGAAAAAAATGACAAACTACCAAGATTTATAGTCAAGAAGTCTGTTAACAATACAAAAAACGAGGGTGTGTCATAAGCCATGACGCACCCTCATTTTATAAAGCATTTCCTCAAAGGAAATACATTTATAAGCTCTAACAAAGCGCTTTATTGAGGTCTAAGTTTTATTGAGGTCTAATGATGCGCTTTATTAAGGTCTAATGATGCGCATCGTTAGGTGTCAATGATGCGCATCGTTAGGTGTTAATGATGCGCATCGTTAAGTTGTAAAAAAGCGCTTCTTCATCCAGCTGTAATTTTCGAGAAATTAGGTGCATTATTTCCGTCTCTGTACTCACTTTTATTTTTCCCTGCCCACGGAAAAATTCTTGCGTGGGCAAGGAGAAAAAATACCCGAGCAGAGAAGGGAAATTATAAAAGTATTTGTAGGAAATAAAAAGGGTGCGTCATGGACTTATGACACACCCTCGAACGGCTTATTTTATTATCTTTATCCGAAGTTATCATACATGATGCTCTCAGGATCTACTCCCAGAGAATCCAGATAATCGGTTACGGTCTTGATCAACATTGGAGGTCCGCAGAGATAGTACTCGCAATCCTCTGGTGCCTCGTGATCCTTCAAGTAGGTATCACGGATGCAGTTAACAGCAAATCCCTCGTAGTACTTCACGCCCTGAGCATCTGCCACTGGGTCCTTGCGGTCCAATGAAAGATGGAAGTGGAAGTTAGGGAATTCCTTCTCAAGCTCCCAGAAGTCCTCCAGGAAGAATGCCTCACCCAATGCACGCGCACCGTAGAAGAAGTGAAGCTCACGATCTGTAGTGTGCAAGGTCTTGGTCATGTGCATGATCTGCGCACGCAATGGAGCCATACCGGCACCACCACCAATCCAGATCATCTCCTTGCCAGAAGTGAAGTTAGGATGGAAGTCGCCGTAAGGACCACTCATCATTACCTTGTCGCCTGGCTTCAATGAGAAGATGTAAGAAGAAGCGATACCTGTTGGTACGTTCTGGAATCCTACCTGTGGACGTGGCAAGAATGGAGTTGTGGCGATACGTACGGTCAGGGTGATGATGTCACCCTCGTCAGGATAGTTCGCCATAGAGTAAGCACGAACGGTAGGCTCTGGATTGTGAGCCTTGAGAGAGAAGATGTTGAACTTCTTCCATGCTCCGATGTACTCCTCGCCAATGAGATCCTTGTCGAAGTCCTTGTCGTAATCGATGCAGTCGTATGCAGGAATCTTGATCTGAGCGTAAGAACCCGGAACGAAGTCCATGTGCTCGCCTGGAGGCAGAGCCACCTTGAACTCCTTGATGAATGATGAAACGTTCTTGTTGGAGATAACCTCGCACTCCCACTCTTTCACGCCCATCACACTCTCAGGCACCTTGATCTTCAGGTCGCCCTTCACCTTGCACTGGCATCCCAGACGCCAGTGGTCCTTAATCTGCTTGCGGGTGAAGTGAGGCTTCTCAGAATCGAGAATCTCGCCGCCGCCCTCGAGCACCTGAACCTTACACTGGCCACAGCTTGCCTTACCGCCGCAGGCAGAAGGCAGGAAGATGCCGTTCTCATTCAGCGTAGTCATCAAACTGCTGCCCTGAGGCACGTTGATGGTCTTGTCGCCATTGATTTCGATATTTACATTTCCGCTAGGGCTCAGATACTTCTTAGCCACGAGCAGGATGATAACCAGCAGGAGAATCACCACGAGGAAAACTCCGATACTAGCCAATATAAATGATGTATTACCCATATCTATAGTCCTCCTATTTTAGATTTTCAAGCCTGAGAAGCAAAGCATAGCCATTGCCATGAGGCCTACTGTGATAAATGTGATGCCGAGTCCCTGCAATGGCTTTGGCACGTCGCAATACTGCATCTTCTCGCGGATGGCACCCATCAAGACGATGGCGAGTGTCCAACCGAGACCGGAACCCACTGCATATACGATGCTATCCCATACTGAGGTGATAGCCTGAGTATTGGTAGGATCCATCAGGATGCGCTGCTGCATGAAGAGTGATGCACCCATGATGGCACAGTTGACTGCAATCAATGGCAGGAAGATACCCAAAGCTGCATAGAGCGATGGAGAGAACTTCTCTACAACCATCTCGACCAACTGCACGATACCGGCGATGACTGCGATGAAGAGGATGAAACTCAGATAAGTGAGATCCACACCTAAGATTCCGTCAGCGCTGAGCACCTTGGTCTGCAGGAGATAATCTACTGGTACGGTGATGAGCAACACGAAGGTTACTGCAAGACCCAATCCCAAAGAGGTCTTCACGTTCTTAGATACTGCCAAGTATGAACACATACCCAAGAAGTAGGCGAAGATCATGTTATCGACGAAAATCGAACGGAAAAACAAACTTATTGCGTGCTCCATCTTACTTCTCCTCCTTATAAATATAGGCACGATGTACCCAGATTACACATCCAACGAGAATCAATGCCATGGCTGGCATGGTCATCATACCGTTGTTAACATATCCAAAGTCGTAAGCTCCCTCTGGAATCAGCTGGAAACCGAGCAATGAGCCGCGGCCCAGGAACTCACGAACAGCACCCACAATCACGAGGATGAGGGCGTAACCCAAACCATTACCTACACCATCGAGGAATGAAGGCCAAGGCTTGTTCATCATGGCAAACGCCTCCAAACGACCCATCAGGATACAGTTGGTGATGATCAGACCCACATACACTGAGAGCTGCACGCTCACGTCGTAGGCGAAAGCCTTCAGCACCTGGCTCACGATGGTAACCAGGGCAGCAACTACCACCAGCTGAACGATGATACGGATGCGCTGAGGGATGGTGTTGCGGATGATGGAAATAATCACATTAGAGAATGCCGTGATGATCGTAACGGCAAGTCCCATCACAATGGCTGGCTTCAACTGTGAAGTAACAGCCAAGGCACTACAGATACCAAGCACCTGGACGAGGACAGGGTTGTCACCGTTCAATGGCTTGATGAATGCCTCCTTATTTTGTTTACTAAATAATGCCATAATATCGCTTAATTATTTAATGAATTTAGCAAGACCTTCCTTGAGCATAGCATCCACACCATCGGATGTCAATGTAGCACCTGTCACGGCATCCACATTGTTTGGGTCGCCTGCTGGAGCGTCTTTCTCAACGCCGAGCGCGATGCCCTGTACGCCATCCTTGTGAATCTTCTTGCCCTGGAACTTCTGCTGCCACTTCAGGTTGTCCTTGATTTCAGCACCGAGTCCGGCTGTCTCGCCTTCGTGGTTGAAATATACGCCATAGATGGTGTTGTTGTCGGCATCCACGGCGATGAAGCCTGAAATGCCGCCCCAGAGACCCATACCCTTCACGGAGTAAACAGTCTTCTTCTGACCATCAATCTCGCACTCGTAATACTTCATGCCGTCCTTCTCCTTCTCGTCCTTCACCACCTCTTTATATTTGGCAGCCGCAGTAGCGTTGTCAAGGTCGCGCAGGTTCAGGGAGTTCAGAATCTGCTTCTGAGTATCAAGAGCCACGTTGGCATCCTGTGTTGCCTTCAGCGAAGAAGACACGAACGCGAGCAGGAATGCCACGATTACCACGATGATAACCGAATAGATAATAGTATAGCTATTTGAATTTGTCTTCATATCTACATTCCTCCTACATTATTTAATAGCACGTTTAGCACGGCGAGAGATGTTGCTCTGAACTACACAGTAGTCGATGAGTGGAGCAAACATATTGCCGAAGAAGATAGCGAGCATCATACCCTCTGGATAACCTGGGTTCATCACACGTACGATAACGGCGATGGCACCGATGAAGAATCCGTAGAAGTACTTACCTTTCTCTGTACGGGCTGAAGTTACAGGGTCGGTAGCCATGAACACGGCACCGAAGCAGAAACCACCCAGCACGATGTGCTCATACCAAGCGATAGGAGTCATGCCGAGAGCCTGGAAGATAAGCGCCATCACGATGCCGCCTGCGAATACAGAGCCCATGGTCTTCCAAGATGCGATGCCTGTCCAGAGAAGGATGATGGCACCGATGGCGATGGCGATGACTGAAGTCTCACCGATACAGCCAGGAATGAAACCGATGATAGAATCGCAGAGACTTGCTGAAGGCATGCTGCCCTGAGCCAGCTGACCGAGAGGAGTAGCAGCAGTGAAGCCATCAGGCAGGGTGTTACCCAGACCGAAGATAGCGTCCTTAGCCACCCAAACCTTATCACCACTCATAGCCAATGGATATGAGAAGAAGAGGAACATACGGGCACCTACAGCCACATTGAAGATGTTCATACCGGTACCACCGAAGATTTCCTTGCAGAAGATAACTGCGAAGGCGCACGCCAGGGCGAGCATCCACAACGGTGTAGAGATAGGAATGATCAATGGGATGATGATACCGCTGACGAGGTAACCCTCCTGGATTTCCTCGTGCTTCCACTGAGCCCAGGCAAACTCGATGCCGAGACCCACGATGTAGCTAACCAGCAACTTAGGGAGGACAGCCAGGAATCCGAAGCCGAAGACCTCGATGAAGCTGGCAGCATCCAGTGTACCTGCAGCCTTGAAATTCTGGTATCCCACATTATACATACCGAAGAGCAATGCAGGAATCAGGGCGATTACCACAAAGCTCATGATGCGCTTCGAGTCGATAGAGTCGTGAATATTAGCTCCGCTCTTCGCTGTCGTGTTAGGCACGTACAGGAAACTCTCGAAACCATCGAAGACACTCTCGAAGGCATGAAGCTTACCTCCCTCCTGGAAGTTAGGCTTTATCTTATTGAGATAATTTCTTAATGCACTCATTTTTTATTTATTCATTAAATTAAGCATTCTCCTTACGCAAGGTATTCAAACCGTCACGTACAATCTTCTGGAGTTCGAGCTTGGAACTATCTACAAACTCAGCTACAGCAAAGTCTTCTGGGCTCACCTCGTAGATACCGAGTTGCTCCTGCTTGTCGATATCGCCTGTGATGATGGCCTTGATGAGATACTCACCATAGATGTCCATTGGCAATACAGAGTCGTACTCGCCGCTCATGATCATGTGGCGCTCACCACCCTTCACACGTGCATCCAGCGCATATTCCTTCTTCTTGCCGAAAAGCCATGAGAAATAGCTGCGGGATGTAGAGAACTGATCGGTGCGTGGAAGTATCCAGCCCAGCATCTCATCCTTGTCGTCACCCTCTGGAATAGCGGTGATCTCTGAGGTGTGTCCACCTACATAAGAGGCAAGTGATGCTTGAGTACCTGTCAGAGGATTGCCATTGATAACTCGCACGTGCTCAGTAGTTTTCAACTGGTCGGCTACAAAAGCACTCAAAGGGGTACCTACCAATACTTCAGCATAACCTGGAGTCTTGATTTCGCTACCGGCTACTGCTACCCTCTTGCTGAGATCCACCTTACCAGTAAGGAAGAGGCGACCGAAGAAGATAACGGCTGCAGGATCTACTGTCCATACCACCTCACCCTTGTTGACTGGGTCGATATGGTTGACCTGTACACCCACATTACCAGCAGGACAAGGACCGTCGAAAATATTCAATTCTACCTCCTTGCTTGCCATCAATGCTACATTTGGCTGGTTGACACCTGCACCGAGGTAAGTCTTGGCGATCTTGCTCAATGCGATAAGACCAGTCTTGAATGCCTGCTCGTTGCCGAGAAGTTCCACCTCAAAGTCGGCTGCCAACGGCATATCACGAAGTGTGGAAACAAAAATTGCCTTAGGCGTTGTGTCTGGAGTTGTTGACACAGCGTAAGGCAACTGGTTGATGTATCCGAAAAGTCCCGCCTCAAGCAGAGCCTGCTTGACAGCATCGCCATCCATCTCATCCACAATCTTCTTACCGAAATCCGTTGAGGTCTGCTCAGCATCGGCCTTTACCTTGATGCAGAGTACCTTGCGGCGGTCACCCCTCTCTATGGCGGTCACAACACCACTCACAGGTGAGGCAAACTTCACCTTTGGGCATGCCTTATTGACAAACAAGGCATCACCGGCACTGACATGGTCACCCTCGCGCACTACTACCTTAGGAGTAACACCTACAAAAGCCTCAGGAACGAGTGCATACTCGTCAGTCTCTGACACTTGCAGCGCAACATCCTTGGAAGCCTTCCCCTTCAGGTTAATGTCCAAGCCTTTACGTAACTTAATTACATTTGCCATAACTACATATTAAATATTTATATAAACTGATTTTCGTTCTTATTACTTTCGTTGAAAACTATTTCTTTCATCTCCTACAGTTCTCACGAATTATCTTTCATACTGCATCTTCGCCAATGAAGATAAATCTGCGTAATTCTGCGTAATCTGTGGGACTTTTTCCCTTCATCTCATTCCCGTTGACTCACAAGCCAAAGGACCGCAAAACGGATACTTTATACATTAAAAACTGCAAACATTGCTGCAAAATTAGCAAAAAAAAGTAAGAATGGAAAGAAAAAAGGGCGAATTATTCGGTATTGTAATAAAAAAGCAGTATTTTTGCCAAAAAAATTAATAAATATTCAGTGGCTCGAAAGATTTTGGCAAATACACTTTGCAAAAATCACATCGATTCTGCCGCTAATCACATAAATAGTAAAGCTCTGAAAAAGTTAAAACATATATTCAACAGCATCATCTGGACACTGGTAGGTGTCTATGTTCTGCTCACTGTATTGGTACACCTCTCTCCAGTACAGCACTTCTTGGGTTCTCAGGTTTCAAGTGTACTCGCCGATAAATTCGATACGAAAGTGACGGTGGGAAGCGTGAATTTAGGTTTCTTCAACCGTATCATCATTGATGATGTGATGATGTACGACCAGAAAGGCGACAGCATGATCTATGCGTCCAGAATTTCGGCAAAGGTCAGTTTGCTGCCTCTGCTCAACCATAAGATTTCCATCGCATCGGCACAGCTGTTCGGTCTGAAAGCCAACCTGTATCAGCAGACAGCACAGAGCAAGCACAACTTCCAGTTTGTGCTCGACTCATTGGCTTCCAAGGATACCACCAAGCATACGCCACTCGACCTGCACATAGGAAGTCTGATCATCCGACACGGTGCGGTGAAGTATGACAAGCGGTATATCGCTTCTCAACCCGGGGTTTTCTCACCTGCTCATATCAGCATCAGCGACCTCTCGACCCACATCATAGCCAATCACATCACTGATGACGCTATCAATCTGCATATCAAGAAATTAGCGTTCCGCGATAAATCAGGACTTCAACTGAATTCTCTCAGTTTTAAGTTGGTGGCGGACAAGCGTGAAGCTTCGCTGAAGGAGTTTGAACTGCAGTTGCCACATTCTGATATCACCTTAGGCGACATACATGCCACTTACCGATTTAATAACGGGAAGTTGGTGATGCCAAGTCTGCAATATTCGGGCAGTATCGAACAGTCGAAAATCACCCTGTCAGACATCGCCTGCCTGCTCCCTATCTTCCGTCATTTCGAGGATGCCGTATTCTTCGACACACAGTTTACAGGCACCTCTACCTCACTGAGATGTCAGAAGATTAACTTCAAGACAGGAAGCGGCAGCATCAATCTGCAGGCTAAAGGAAGAATCAGCGACTGGAACAGCCGTCCGGCATGGGATGTGGATATCGCCAATCTCAACCTGACCGAAGGGGGCATCAGTTTCATCTCTCATAATTTAGGCAAGAAAATTAATGTTCCTCAAGAAGTGACCCGTCTCGGAGGCATCCACTATGTGGGCCATCTCAGCGGTCGTGGCGACAGACTCAGTTCGAAGGGAAGATTGGAAACAGGCGCTGGAAATGCTGACATCCAACTCTCCAAGAACGGCAAAAATATCCAGGCTAAAATAGCGACCAAGGGTATTGCCCTCGACCGCATCTTAGCCAACAAAACCTTCGGACAGGTAGCTACTACCATCGAGGTGAAAGGCAACAAGGACCATCTGGTGGCAAAAGGTGAAATCAGCCGTTTCGACTACAATAAATACAGTTTCCGCAATATCAGTCTGGACGGACAGTACAACCACGGAATCGTAAAGGGACTCGCCTCCATCGACGACCCGAACATCCGCGTGGACATTGAGGGAAACTATGCCATTAAGGGCAACAAGTATGCCATCAATACGCATATCGACCATCTGCAACCTTCCATTCTCGGAGTGAAGATGGCAGACAAGGACTACAGTCTCGACGATATCGACCTGAGCGCCAACAACCAAAGCAGCGACAGTTATCTCGATCTGGAAGCTCCTTTCATGAGCCTGCATGCCAGAGGACAATACAATCTCTCTACGTTAGTATCGAGCATACAGAACATGATAGCAGAAAAATTGCCTACACTGCCTGGCATCAAGAAGACGAAGGCGAAGGGAGACAACGACTTCACCCTGCAGGGCAACATCTATTCTACCGAGGTGCTCAACAAGATATTAGGCATTCCATTAGCTATCAGTTCGCCTATCCACATCAACGGAAACATATCGGAACAGAGCAATGAGTTGAACCTCTACCTCAGTGCCCCACTCTTCAGTTATAACGGCAAACCGTTCCACAACGGAAACGTGGAACTCACCACCCTGGACAATGCGCTCAACCTGGAAGCACGCATCACACAGGGTATGCCTTACGAGAAGGCTCCGGAAATCAAACTGAAAGCAGCGGCGGCAGACAATGTGCTCTCTACATTACTCAATTATAATAACCATTCATCCAAGCTGCCAGTAAGCGGTTTGCTGAATGCTGATACCCGATTCTCAAAGAATGAACAGGGACAGTTGACCATACAGACCAGCGTGAAACCTTCCAGCCTGATGTTGGGAGATACGCAATGGGATGTGAAGGCATCTACCGTGGAATACCACAAAAACCACCTCACCGTGGATAATTTCGTAGTGAAACACGACAAACAGCACGTCATCATCAATGGTATGGCAACCCCTAACAGGGAGGATTCCATCGTGGCTGACCTGAAGGACGTAGATGTGGCATACATCCTCAACCTCGTCAACTTCCACTCGGTGGATTTCACAGGAAAAGCGACAGGAAAGGCTGTCGTGAAATCTATCTTCCAGGATCCGGATGCCTACGCCAAGTTGGACATCCAGGACTTCACCTTCGAGAACGGACCGATGGGCATTCTCCATGCCTTCGTAAACTTCAACAAGGAAGACGAACAGATAGACATCAGGGCTACTGCTGATGAAGGACCTGGACGACAGACCTACATCAACGGCTATGTATCTCCTAAGCGCAACTATATCGACCTCGGTATTGAGGCCGCCGGAACCAATATGAAATTCATGGAGAACTTCTGTGGCAGTTTCATGGATCATCTTGAGGCACAGGGTCACGGAAAGGTGAACGTAGTGGGCGACCTGAAGAAAATCAACCTCGTGGGCGACATAGAAATAAGCGGTAAGATGCACATGAAGCAGTTGGGCACCGAATATCACTTTGACAGACTCCGTGCTCATGCCATCCCTGACGACATCCTGCTGATAAACGATACCATCTACGACTGCAACAACAACATTGCCGTGGCAAACGGTGGCATCCATCATAAGCACCTCACCAAGTTGAGCTACGACCTCGACCTGAAGGCAAAGAACTTCTTGGGATATGACATCCGGGAATTTGGCGATAACACCTTCTACGGCACGGTATATGCTACGGGAGACGTGGGCATACACGGCAAGAGCGGTGAGACCGTCATCGACATCGATGCCGTACCGGAACACGGTTCTATCTTCGTTTATAACGTGGCAAGTCCGGATGCCATCAGCGACAAGAGTTTCATCCACTGGAATGATGCTACACCTGAGTGGGAAAAGCCTTTCTCATTCACAAAGAACACCAAAAAGGATGATGACGATGACGATATGGAATCGGATATGCGCATCAACTTCCTGGTGAATACCAACCAGAACCTGACGCTCAAATTACTCATGGATCCACAGAGCGGTGACTACATCACGCTCAACGGAAACGGCGTAATCAGAGCCAACTATTTCAACAAGGGTTCGTTTGATATGTTTGGCAACTATTTGGTGGATCACGGTATTTATAAGTTGACCATCCAGAACATCATCAAGAAGGATTTCGAGTTCTTGCCGGGAGGAACCATCAACTTCGGTGGTAATCCATATAAGGCTGCACTCAACCTTCAGGCTAAATACGTGGTGAACGGAGTGCCGCTGAGCGACTTGAACATCGGTCGCTCCTTCTCCAGCAACAATATCCGAGTAGATTGTCTCATGAATATCAAGGGTACGCCAAATGCACCGAGCGTAGATTTCTCGATGGACCTGCCTACGGTAAACAGCGACGCGAAGCAGATGATCTATTCGCTCATCAATTCGCAGGAGGAGATGAACCAGCAGGTGCTCTATCTGCTCGGTATCGGAAGATTCTATGCACAGACGAAGAACAATCAGGCTACTGAGGATGCTGCGCAACAGAGTCAGACTTCGCTTGCCATGCAGAGTCTTCTGAGCGGTACCATCTCACAGCAGATCAACACTGTTCTCTCCAGTCTGGTGAAAAGCAACGAATGGAATTTCGGTGCCAACATCTCTACGGGAGACGAGGGTTTCAGCAATGCGGAATATGAGGGTATTCTGAGCGGTCGCCTGTTCAACAACCGTCTGCTCTTCAACGGACAGTTCGGCTACAGGGACAATGCCAATGCCACCCAGAGTTTTATCGGTGACTTCGACCTGCGTTACCTCATCTTTCCGAATGGTAATCTCGCCGTGAGAATGTACAACCAGACCAACGACCGTTACTTCACCAAGAACAGTCTGAACACCCAAGGCTTCGGTCTTATCATGAAGAAGGACTTCAACGGACTGAAGGACCTATTCGGAATCAAAAAGAAAAAGAAGAAGAACAAAAATAAGGGCAAGACTATAGGCAAATAAAAATCTGCGTATATCTGTGAAATCTGTGGGACAAAAAAACGTCCCAAGAAAAATCTGTGTATATCTGTGAAATCTGTGGGACAAAATTTTCATCGGATTTCACGGATGAATCAGAGGCAGGCTTGCTTATCGGATTACTCACGGATTTGCGCGGATATTTGGTCGCTGGCCAATGGCTCACGCCCGATATGTGCTGCCATTGTTTTTGGTCACGCAGATTTCGCAGATGACGCAGATTTTTCTTCGTGGGGAGGGTTTGGTCCCACAGATTTCACAGATATACACAGATTTTTTATGGAATCTCTGGTGAATCCCTTTGTCCGATCCCAGGGGGTATCTGAAACGACCGAACAGGTCGCCTCTGCGAAATTCCGTGAGTAATCGCCGCAGCAGGAAATCTCCGAATAAATTCCGTGTCATCCGATGAAAAAATCTGCGTCATCTGCGAAATCTGCGTGACTAAAAAACGTCCCAAGAAAAATCTGTGTATATCTGTGAAATCTGTGGGACTTTTTCCACTCTCAGGGGGTATCTTTTCTTCGTGGGATTATTTTTGTCCCACAGATTTCACAGATATACACAGATTTTTTATGGAATCTCAGGTGAATCGCTTTGTCCGATCCCAGGGGGTATCTGCAACGACCGAACAGGTCGCCTCCGCGAAATTCCGTGAGTAATCGCCTCAGCAGGAAATCTCCGAATAAATTCCGTGTCATCCTATGAAAAAAATCTGCGTCATCTGCGAAATCTGCGTGACTTAAAAAACATCCCAAGAAAAATCTGTGTATATCTGTGAAATCTGTGGGACAAAAAACAATATAACGGGACCACAATGTTCCTATTTCGTCAGACCATCATCACCAAATGTCTTGTCATAACCAGACTTCAAGAGATCAGTATTTTCAAAGGTAAACTCGAAAGCACTACCAGAAGTAAACAGAGGACCCGTATAAGTAGTAACGTGATTCTGCTGGAGTGTCACCTGATCAAAATGAAGCGCCTTAGCAACCTCATTATCAGTATTATATATTTTCAAATCTGCCTGAATGGTTTCCTTCTCAGATGCGAGAAAAACATAGATAGAAAGTCCCACTTTTCCTGATTTTGCATTTGCAAGACTCCAACTTCTATTGTGCGTATTGCCACCAGCATCTACGACACCATAACCCGTAGTAGGATTGAATACCCGGCTAACATTTCCCACCAAAGAAGCTTCAATCTTGGAAAAACCAACAGGCAGATTATCGGAAGACTGGAATTTCAGAAGGGAAATAGCTCGCTCCAACTGACAATTGAAGGTGTTGCTGCCACTCTTCACCTCGATATCCTTGCAGACATAAGCCATATCGTCCAGTTTTTCATTTTCCGGAAAAGTAACCTTCTCTGCCGAAACGATATTCACCTCTCCTTTCACCTTGCTGGCAATAGCCACCATCTTGTACTTGCCAATAGGCAAACGCAAAGTAGCAGAACCGAAACCATCCTGAGTGGCATCAGCCTGATGGATATACTGAATTTTCTGACTGGAATTGACTGGAATAATGGCAATGTCGAGACGGGTAAATCTCTCTTTCCACGTAGTAGTCGTGTTATCATCAGCTCGGGTCTGGACATCGCCCGTAAGGAGACTATCACCTGCTCGGGTAATAGATCCCCCATTTGCTTCCATCGCACCATTCGAAGGTTTTGCCTCTCCAAATTTCTCTACGGTCGAATCAAAGAAACTGAAACTAACACTGGAAGTTTCAACCTGTGAAGACTGCTGCAAAGCATCCTCACCTGAGCACGCGCACATACCTGTAAACGCAACGGCTGCAAAAAGCCATTTCATCATTTTGTTCATAATTATAAGATTTTAAAAAATAAAAGTCCGTTAGTTAACTACAGAGGAAAAATCCTAACGTAGTTTTCGCCATATCGATTGCAAATATAAAGAAATACCTCGAATCAACCAAACTATTTTAGAAAAAAAATATTTTTATTAAAAAAAACAAGTAAAGCCTTGGGGTTTTCAATTTAATTTATTATCTTTGCAAACGTTATCCTGAATACAATCTTTTTACCTTAAAGAAAACTAATACCTATTGAATGTAGATCGGCTGCCTGTGAAGGTAGCCGATCTTTAGTTTTATGATAGCATGTATTCTTTCATATAATAAATTAGAAAATTAGCCGTTATTATTAATAAAGAAAAAGACAATGGAAAAGAAAGAAAAAATCATACTGTTGCCCAAAATATTCGACCCAAGGGGTAGTCTGACTGTGACGGAAGAGATGAAAAACATCCCTTTCCATATCCATCGCGTGGAATATCTATATGGCATCTGCCAGGGTAAAGAATTGGAAAAATACACAGAAAAAGAAAGCTACAAGTTCTACGTAGCCCTCAGCGGCTCCTTTCGTATCACCATCCAGGAAGATGATGATACGAAAAGAGATTATATGCTTAATCGCCCTTATCAGGGACTGCTCATCCAGGGTGACACCCACTACTCCATTCACGATTTCTCCAACGGAGTGGTCTGTCTGGAAATTGAATAAAAATTAATTCCGCATCATCCGATGAAAATAGGAATATCAGAACAACTGGGCCTTGAGACCCAGCGACAATCCGAAGACATCCCAGAATTCCGCCTTTCCTCCATTGCGATATAAGCGCATGAAGTAAATGTCATTGGTGCCCAATTCATAGAAAAACGAAAAACTTTTGATGAACTTACGCTTATTCTTAGGAATTTCCTTGGAAAAACGCTCACCGATAAATATGTTCGGGCGAATACGGGTGGAAAAAGGATAATAGCCACTCTGATACTTTGTTGGCTGCTTCGTCCAGAAATCCTGTCCGATGACTGTATTGAAATACAATCCACACTCCAATGGTTCAAAGGACCAGCCTTTCTTGAGATTGATAGACCAAGGGATATAATTCTCCTTGAGCGTGATTGTCATTTTTGCGGAATGGGAACTGTATTTGGGAATATAACCAAACAGCAACTGAGTCTCCCATTGTCCACGCTTGCCATAGTCCCATCCTACTCCAACAGAGAAAAGCCCCATATTGCCACAAGTCTGTAATATCAACTGGGTAGGTATCAGTGACTCCCAATTCTGGCGATAATGATGAATACGCTTGTCGTAACGGGTGGTATCAGGACTTTCAGCAAACAAGCCCGTATTGATCACGCACAACGCCACAACCATCAACATGATCCGTTTAGAATTTAATAATCTCATAGCTGTAGTCTTTTGGGGTTATCTTAAATATATAATACTCTCGCTTCGGCGTATTGCCTACCTGATAATATATGATGCCATTCTTGTAAATATCAGTCTGTTCCGTGTGATGCCCATGACCATACAGGCAAAACATCAGTTTCGGAAAGTTCTGGGTATAGTAATTAAATACCTTTGCCACATTATTATTAAACTGCTCTGTATAAGGAGCGGCATGCATGCATACAACGGTCCGGTCGAACTCATCAGCCCGACTGGTCACTTCTTCCTCCATGTAATCGAAATTAGGAACTGCCATAGAATAATCATATTCGATGGCATTGGTATTAAGACAGACAAACTTGACTCGTCCGGCGATAAAGCTGAAATCCGGATTTCCAAACATCTTCTCATAGGCCTGATTGCCCGTACCTAAGCAGTCGTGATTACCCAATAGTACGACAAAAGGCTTATTGAGTTTGAATAATTTATCACGAGTCCATTCAAACTCTCGCGTAGAACCGAAGTCTGTAATGTCACCCCCATGAATTACAAAATCGATACTGTCACGCTTGTTGATATCACCCACCAAATCAGACAAGTCGTTCAACCACTGATGCGAGTCGCTGATAAAAGCAAAACGGATGGTGTCTTGTGACTTAACGGCATTTTCTATCTTCGTGATCATCGTCGAATTAATCTGGGTCTGTCCTTTCACCCTCACATCATAAGGATGCACGTCAAACACCGAATCGCAACCCGAAAAAAGTACTAAAGAAAGTAATGCTGCTGATAGAAGATTCCTTCTTTTCATTCTTATCTATTTAATTTCTTACTTTATTATTTTATCAACTAAAACGATGCAAAGATACAAATAAAACTTGACTTTGCAAAAAAGTTTTTAATAAATTATGGCAAATGGAACAGAATTAGAGACAAATAAGAATATCTGCGTGGGATTTTTTGTCACGCAAATTTCGCAGATGACGCAGATTTTTATTCATCGGATGACACGGAATTTATTCGGAGGTTTCCTGCTGAGGCGATTACTCACGGATTTTCGCGGAGGCGACCTGTTCGGTCGTTGCAGATACCCCCTGAGGTTGTAAAAAGTCCCACAGATTTCACAGATATACACAGATTTTTCTTGGGACGTTTTTTTAGTCACGCAGATTTTTTTCATCATCGGACGACACGGAATTTCGCGGAGGCGACCTGTTCGGTCGTTGCAGATATCCCCCTGGGATTGGACAAAGCGATTCATTAGAGATTCCATAAAAAATCTGTGGAAATCTGTGAAATCTGTGGGACAAAAGAACAACGAAAAAGGAGAACCAAGACAACTATTTCCTCTTGGTTTTCAAACGAATATAGAAATCGCGCAACTGTCCTGGCGCTACGCCTAACTTTAAAAGACGCTCCAAATCTGCGTATGCTTCCTGTTTCCTCCCCAACTTGACGAGCAAATCAACATGATTGATGAGATAATCCTGATTGGCGCTATCCCGAGCAATAGCCTGCGCATAGTCATACTCCGCCAGCTCCAACTGCCCCTTTTCCTTTTCCATACCGCCACGGGCAGCATAAGCGATGGCACTATCTGGATACTGTTCTATCAGATTATTGATGCCATCATAAGCTTCCGTAAAATGCAAGTCTTTCTGATTGAGCAAAGCCAAACCCAACTGCGCTTGAAAATTACCAGGCACAAGAACCAGAAGGTTCTGGTAGTCGAGCCGGGCAAAGTTGTATCTGTTCAACTTCTCATTAACAAAGGCACGATAAAACAATCCTGCTATGTTGGTATTATTTAAATACAAAACCTTATCCAGATCATCCTTCGCATAATTCCATTGTTCCAACTGGATATTCCATGCCGCTTTCTTCAATCGAAGATCAATACTGTCGGGATGGTAAGCAAGAATATCCGTGGCATGAGCCAAAGAATCTCGCAAAGCCTGATTGCTTTGCGCCAACACCGGCGAGGCACATGCACCCATTGCCAAATATATGATTACAGAAAGTTTCTTCATCATTATTTTAATCTCTTTTCCTGAAAAAGTACAACATTTTTTTCTTCTTCTACCTTCCAATCCTTGATGGTATGCGTCTCCACATCAAAGTTGATACCCACCTTAACGATTGGCAGACCACAGAGGGCGAAACGCTTTGCATACTCCTTCAAGTCTATCTGTTTCATTGCCACATCAGCACTTTGGTTTAGTTTCAACTCAAAGAGGTAGAGATGGGTGGCGGTACGGAGCACCATATCGACACGTCCCTTTGGCGTGTGAACCTCCACATCCACGTAATTGTCGAGGATGGAGAAGATGACATACATCATCTGCTGATAATGTCCCTCATAATCCGTGTTGTCGCAATAAGGAATCGTGCCGAGATAAGCCTGGAGCATCTCAAGGGCTCCTTCAATGTTGTTGCGACGGATGGCAGCCGACATTTTGGCGATGGTTGTGGTACCCTTCACCGTATTCATACCTATATAATAAGGTAAAAGACAACGATACAAGCCTACACGAATCTCCTTGTTCGGAATGTCCAAGAGATAGAGTTCCGTCTCTGGGTCATAGCCCTTGATGGTGATGTAGCCACTCTGATAAAGCAAAGGCATGATGGTGGTCATCTTCTCTGTTGGAGCATCAAACTCTGACTTATCTGCCTCACAACCGCCAATTTCAGATGGCATCACCTGAAACTTATTGAGCATATTGATCAAGTAAGTAGGTGTACCAGAGGCAAACCAATAGTAATCTAATTTGCCTTTTGACATGGCATTGAGCAAGCTAAATGGATTAAATACGTCAGGCGAGACATCTGCAAAATGATAACCATCATAGTACTCTCGAAGAGCCGCAAGCGTCTCCTCTCTTGTCTTGCCCAACTTCTCACCCAAAGCATCAACATCCGCCGACATTTGGTTCACCACTTCTTCCTTGGTGATACCACAAATTCCAGCATACTCTTCATCCATGCTCACATTAGAGATATTGTTAAGTTCGCTGAAAATGCTCATCTGCGAGAACTTGGTGATGCCCGTCAAGAAAACAAAGCGGAGATAAGGCTCGCACATTTTCAATGGACTATAGAAATTGCGCATCACGTTGCGAAGAACCTGCAAGGAAGTTTCTTCGTGTACTACATCCAACAAAGGAGCATCATACTCATCGATGAGCACGACAACTTGCTTGCCTGTCTTTCGATAAGCAGTCTGAATCAGATCGGTCAGACGATTATTTGCTCCATTCTGAGGTGTTGCAATACCATACGTAGCCTCTTTCTTAGCCAATTGATAGCCCAAATATTCTTCCAACTCCTTCTTTTCCATATGCTTGCCACCCGACATATCAAAATGCAGGACAGGGTATTCCGTCCACTCCTGCTCCAACTTTTCGATGGCAAGTCCTTTAAACAAATCCTTCTTACCCTCAAAATAGCTTTGAAAAGTTGAAGTCAATAATGACTTACCAAAACGGCGTGGTCGGCTCAAGAAGAAATAACATCCACCAGAATGCGTCATTCTGTAAATGTATTCCGTCTTATCAACATAGAGCTTATCTTCTTTTCGAATTCGCTCAAAAGTTTGGATACCCACAGGGTATAATTTCAATGCATCCATCTTTAGAAATGTTTATCTATGTGATACTTTGGGACAAAAATACAAAAAAATAATCATAACCGCAAACAAATGCACCGATTTTTACTAAAAATATCCTTTAACCCGTTGGCGGAATTAATTTAGCGCATACTTAACCCTGCCAACCGGTCTGTT